>Ga0209979_1000037_pt1 | contig 234263 bp, 175 predicted proteins | sample AnhtaG_FD_183114 | JGI IMG/M metagenome (GOLD analysis project Ga0209979, IMG submission 183114) | Deep subsurface microbial communities from Anholt, Denmark to uncover new lineages of life (NeLLi) - Anholt_01485 metaG (SPAdes) (version 2) | ecosystem: Environmental > Aquatic > Marine >...
TACCTTCGTAGCACACAAAAGCACCCGGAGATCGTCAAAAGCTACTTTCACCCACCTTCCGTTCACTACGCTATGGAGTAAATAGTGATTCACAATAATGCCTACCATTTTGGGTTCGGAGTAATAAGAAGGCCTTCTATTGCTGACTCAGGTATTGTGGCAGCCACTACAGGTATAATACGGAAAGTTCGGTTTATTTCTCCGCCAAACATCCTAACTAAGCCAGGATTCGCCTTATCCTTAAATCCAATCAACACATCTACCTTCTTAGGCCCATTGCCCTCTGCAAAAGCAGAACAAGATAAGTAGAGAAACAAAGATAAAACTACAACCACTGCTCCCATTCTTTCCGCTTTCGTGGCAACCCTCCCATTATTGTTTATCGAGAGAATTATTTCTCCACAGTCGGTTCTCATAGAGCCTCTATGAGAGACCCTGTTTCTTTTCCCATCACGCTGCAAAACGTAGAATGGCGTCGTACACAAGCAAATAGAGCTTGCCAGAGAGACTCATCTGTTGCGCTGGCCTGGAGACTCCGGAGCGAATTTCTGGATACGGTGGTTGTGGCTGTCGCTGACGTAGACATTGCCGGAGGCGTCCACGGCGATTCCGAGCGGGACGTTGAACTCGCCAGGAGCCTCCCCGAAGTCTCCCCACTCGGTCAGGAACTTGCCATCCGAAGTGAACTTCTGAATGCGGCTATTGTCGGTGTCGGCGACATAGACGTTACCTTTTTTGTCAAGTGCCAAAGCAGCGGGGAAATGGAATTCGCCCTCGTCGCTCCCCTCTTTTCCCCATTTTGCAAGAAACTTCCCGTCAGAGTCGAACTTCTGGATGCGGTGATTCTCCCTGTCGCAAACGTAGACATTCCCCGCTTTATCTACGGCAATGCCTTCCGGGGTATCGAACTGGCCGTCACCTTCGCCCTCACTCCCCCAGCTTTTGATGAATTTTCCCTGAGGATCAAATTTGTGGACGCAGTGGCTGCCCTTGTCGGTGACATACGGGTTGCCTGAGCTATCCACGGCTACTGATACCGGATGCTTGAATTCGCCCTTGGCCGTGCCGTATCCTCCCCATTGCATTAGGAATTTCCCCTCGGAGTCGAATTTCTGAATCCGAGGGTTGCCCCACATGACACGGACGCTGTCAACAGCGTAGATGTTTCCGGAGGCATCCACTGCCACGCCCCCGAGCGTCCGGAACTGTCCTTCCGGCGCTGTAGGCTCCATCCGGAATTTTCCTGTGACCTTTCCATCGGGAGTGAATTTCCGGATCCATGGATTTGCGCGGCCCCTCAGGTATAGATTCCCTGACGCGTCCGCTGCTATGCGGGCGGGGTAGCCGTACCAGGCGCCCTCAGGGCTCTTCGCTGGCCAGTTGGTCACGAACTTTCCATTCGAGTCGAACTTCTTGACACACATGTTGTGAGCGTCCGAGACGTAAAGGTAGCCCGATGCGTCCACGCATAGGCCAAACACCCAGCCCATCTCTTCGTCGGCGTTGCCCGAGCCCCGTCTGCCCCACCTGGCTACTAATTTACCGGAGGGATCGTACTTCTCGATCGTGTCCCCTCCCGCGTAATTAAAGACATAGGCATTACCGGACGAGTCTAGGGCGCAGGCGCCAGATGGCACTGTCCACTTGGTTATGAACTTACCATCGGGGTCAAACTTTTGAATTCGATTTCCTCTCGACTCTTCTGCCACGCTCCGCCGCTCAGGACTGTCCACGACAAGTACATTGCCCGATCCATCCACAGCTATTACGTAGGGAGAAGTGAACTGGCCGTCCGCAGCGCCCTTGGTCCCATATTTGGCGAGGAATTCTCCTTCAGAAGAGAACTTCTGAACGCGATGGTTGGCCGTGTCTGCCACGTACACGTTACCGCAGCTATCAACGGCTATGCTTTTGGGCGACCGCAACTGGCCATCACCGCTCCCTTCGCCTCCCCATTTTGCAGCGAGCTTTCCATCAGGAGCGAACTTTTGGACTTCGCTAAAGTGAAGGACGTAGAGGTTGCCCGACGCATCCGGGGCCAGGCCTTGGTTAAGAGAAAGGGTGGGAGCCCAGGAGAGCCCCCACTTGGAGAGGAATTTGCCCTCGGAATTGAACTTCTGAATGCGGGAGTTCCCAACGTCGGCGACGAAGAGGTTAGCGTTCCCATCCACGGCGATGCTCCCAGGCAATCCGAATCGGCCGTCCTCGGGACCGGCACTCCTCCACTGTTCAATGAAATTCCCGTCGGGATCAAATTTCATCACCTTACTCGTCCCGGCGTCCGCCACGTAGACGTTGCCGGAAGCATCCACTGCGATTCCGAACGTTCCCCAGAATGCGCTCTCACCCCAACCTCGAATGCCCCACCTGGCAAGGAATTTCCCCTCGGGGGTGAACTTCTGAACGGAATAGTAGTCCGCAACGTAAACATCTCCTGAGCTGTCGAAGGCTATACCGGCGGGACCTGTAAAGAGGCCGTCGCCCTCGCCTTTTTCTCCCCATTTGGTGAGGAACTTTCCGTCGGAGTCGAATTTCTGGACGCGGTGGTTCCAAGCGTCTGTGACGTACACGCTGCCGTGTCTATCCACGGCTATGCTCCGGGCGATGAGGAATTGCCCATCACCGGTGCCATCGCTCCCCCATTGGGCAATAAGCTTCCCATCGGAGGTAAACTTCAGAACCCTCGCGGGGCGCTGAGAGCTTACGAAGACATTTCCGTTAGAGTCCACCGCTAAGTCACCGAACGCGAACTTGCCGCCCGGGATGGCTTCAGCACCCCACCCGGCAATGAATTTTCCATGCGAGGTGAACTTCTGGATGCGGGAATTCTCGTAATCCACGGTGTGGACAACGCCCGAGCCATCCACCTTGACGCTCATGAGCCTTCCGAACTGCCCGTCACCCTTGCCGGGGCTCCCCCACTGCAATATGAACCTGCCTTTGGAATCGAACTTTTTGATATGACGGTTGCCGTTGTCAGCGATATAGACATTCCCCGCCTCATCAACGGCTACTGCCCGGGGCGCGTAAAAGTGCCATCCCCGAGGCACTTCCGGCCAGACCTTAACGAATTCGTACTTTTCACTTGCACAGACCGTGCCCAGGAATATGCCGAGCACGCCAAGGAGAATCAATGCTTTCTTTGCGTTCATCTATCTAACCTCCTGTTCGTTCACTGGCGGGGACCTGTGGTCCTTGACTGGGCCCTCCGCCTGTCATAGACCCATTGGTGGCATGGGGCTCCCATGCCCATGGCTGTTCACGGGCGGGCCGCCCGTGCCACACAACGACTTAGAGACTACCCCTTTCTGTTGGAAGAAAGGCCGTCCGGGGCGAGTAAGCCCGATCAAACCGCTGCTCCAATTCCCCCATCCGGAGGTAGAGCGCGGTAATAGCTTTCTGCTCCTTCTCCTGCCTCTCCTGCACCTCTCTGAGCTGCTTTTCGGCGCGGAAGAGAGCGACATCTCGCTCTGCGATCTGCAGCTCGCTCCGCAGATGCGCGACTTCCCTCGCCCCATTGAGGTAATTGAGGTAAATGAGACAGGATAACAGGATGAGAGAAAGGCCGATTAAACCGCTGGCCCACGCCAGCCGCCGGAACTTTCGCGGCCACGGTCGGCCGCTCTTGCCCTTCCCGGCGTGTGATTTCTTGCTTGGCACATGATCGGATACGGCCTCGCGCATCACCTCTTGCCCCAGTGCCGCCGGCAAGCTCGGGAAGGCAATAGCACCGAACTCCTGACCCATCCTGATCAGGTCCCGCTGGAATGCCCGGCACTGAGGGCAGTCTTTCAGATGGGCAGAGATCAGTGCCTCATCCTCCTCTGTACTTTCATTGTCGAGGAAAGCTACTATTTTTTCCTGGCACTCATCACACGAAATCACTTATTTCCCTCCTGTTCACTTCTCCCAACATCGCGGGGCTTCCCCGGCTCAGAACTTTCGCCGAGAAGCTCATCCCGCAGGGGTTCCAGCAGCTTACGCAATCTCCTGACCGCCTCCACCTTCTTGGAGCTCACCGTCCCCACGGGGCAGTCGAGAACGGCCGCGATCTCTTTGTAAGACATCCGTTGTTCCTGGCTGAGCACGTACACTAACCGATGCGTTTCCGGAAGACGGGCCAATGCTTCGCCTATGGCTGAGCGAATCTCATTAGCTACAGCTTCGGTATACGCACTCCTTGATGAAGCCGGGGTTTCGAGGGTTTCCTCCGAGCCGTCCGTGCGAAACTGTTCCTGGACAATGCGGGACTTCTCCTTCCGTCGCTTATCCACAAAATGATTCTTTGCGATCCGAAGCAGCCACGTTGAAAATCTTCCTTCGCCGGTGTAGTGTGCTCTTCCCTGCCACAGCTTCACGAACGTTTCCTGGGTGCAATCTCTGGCCTCCTCAGCGTTCCAGACCATCCGGCAAAAGAAGTCGTAAACATGCCGCTTGTGGCGACGAAAAAGCTCCTCGAATGCCGAAACGTCGTCATTCACCGCCAACTTCATAAGTTCTTCGTCAGGGCAGTCCGTCATCGAGAACCTTTCCCCCTCAGGTCGTAAGAAGAGCCCTCATTTATATACACGTACCGGAGGCGAAAAAAACTCGTGTTATTCTGGACTTTTGTGAGGTTGCTGTCACGCACTGGTAGACCTCAAACGCTATCCGCGAGCCAAGATAGAAGGGGATGTGGCTCCGTTTCAGTGGCGTGGCACATCGGCTGGAGAGAGAGCCAGCCCCATTGCCGTAGGCAGGGCCGTATGACGCCCCTTCAGGGCTCGTTTACACTGGCGTGCACGGCGCTCCCAGGGCTTCGCCCTGGGCGCCTAACTTATTGCGCCCCGTTGGGGCTTGCCAGGTTCTCGATACCCAAAGCCCTGAAAGGGCGCGCTACCATAGCCCTGGGCAACGCCCAGGGTCACCGGCGCAATCGAATGATGGAAGCTCTGTGGCAGCGGAATAATACGATGCCACCGAAATGGAGCCGCACCCGACAGGAGGAGCCTGCCTGGGCACCCGTGCAATCCGATCGGCGGAGAGATGGGTTATCCAGTCGCCCCGTCTCGCTGAGGATGTATCCCGCATTAGGGTGGAGGACAGGGATTGTCGGCAGGATGAAGGGTTGGCGTTTTTGGAGAGTATAGCCGCCCTGGCGGCGGCCCGGGGGTTCTGGACCTCCGATTGAGTGCAGGAGACCCGGGCTTTCCCTACTCCGCTCCCGAAGAGGACGCCAGCTCGGGGCAAGAAGACATGCCTTGGGAGGCCTACTTGACGCTCGTACCTGAAGATACAGGAGCGAATTTCTGGATGCGGTGGTTGTGGCTGTCGCTGACGTAGACGTTGCCGGAGGCGTCCACGGCAATGCCCAGGGGGACGTTGAGTTGCCCGGGGGCGTCTCCAAATCCACCCCACTCGGTCACAAACTTGCCTTCTGGGGTAAACTTCTGAACGCGGTGATTGTCGGTGTCGGCGACATAGACGTTGCCACCTTTGTCAACAGCTACGGCAGCGGGGAAATGAAACTCACCATCGTCGCTCCCTTCTTTTCCCCATTTTGCCAGAAACTTCCCGTTGGAGTCGAACTTCTGGATGCGGTGGTTCTCCCTGTCGCAGACGTAAACATTCCCCGACTTATCCACAGCAATCCCTTCCGGAGTATCGAACTGGCCATCACCTTCGCCCTCACTCCCCCAGCTTTTGACGAACTTGCCCCGAAAATCAAATTTGTGGACGCAATGACTGCCCTTGTCGGTGACATACGCATTGCCGGAGGCGTCCACGGCTACTGATACCGGATATTTGAATTGGCCTTTGGCCGTGTCCGGTCCTCCCCAAAGCGCAACGAACTGTCCGTTCGAGTCGAATTTCTGAATCGAAGGGCTGCCCCAGTTGACGTGGATGCTCTCGACGACATAAACCTTTCCAGAGGCATCCACCGCCACACCCCCGGGGGACATAAATCGGCCTTCGGGCGATGGAGGTTCCATCCGGAATTCTGCTGCCAGCTTTCCGTCGGATGTGAGTTTCCAGATGGGTATGCCACACAATTGTGAGACGTACACGTTCCCGGCCCCGTCCACGGCAATCGGGTGTACGCCTTCAAGGCGCTCCACTCCAATGGCTTCCGGTGTCCACTTGCTCACCAGTTTACCTTTCGAGTCGAACTTCTTGAGGCACATGTTATCGCCGTCTGAGACGTAGACGTAGCCTGACGCGTCGACACACATGGCCGAGACATCGCCCAGCACCTCCTCGTCGCTGCCCCCCTTGCCGAACGTGGCGACTAATTTCCCGTTGGGGTCGAACTTCCGGATGGCACCCGCATCCCGAGGCGCACAATAGGCATTTCCGGAGAAGTCGACAGCCAGAAGGCCCTTTGGCGCTATCCACTTCGTTAAGAACTTACCATTGGGATCAAATTTTTGGATTCGATGCTTTCCACCACCGGGCTCGTCGGCGACCCACACATTGCCGGATCCGTCCACGGCTATGAGCCCCGGAGTGGTGAACTGCCCGTCCGCGGTGCCCTTGGTTCCCCATTTGGCGAGGAATTTGCCGTCGGAAGTGAACTTCTGCACGCGATCGTTGACGGTGTCTGCCACATACACGCTGCCGCCGGGGGCAACGGCTATGCCCCATGGATACTGGAACTGGCCGTCACCGGTCCCCGGGCTTCCCCATCTGGCAACGAGCTTTCCATCGGCATTGAACTTTTGCACTTCCTGAGAGCCAACGCCGGCCACGTAAAGGTTCCCCGATGCATCAGCCGCGAAAGCGCCGACCCCGAACCAGTACCGGGCGCCCCAGTTGGACAGGAATTTGCCTTCCGAATCGAACCTCTGGATGCGGTAGTTCTCAACGTCGACCACGACGACGCTTCCCGAAGCATCCACGGCGATGCTCCCAGGCTCTCTCAATTGACCGTCGCCCCTCCCGGCGCTTCCCCACTCCGATATAACATTCCCGCGGGAGTCCAACTTCAATACCTTGTGCACCGACCAGTCCGTGACATAGACGTTGCCCCGGGCATCTACGGCGATCTGCCAGGGCGCATGGAACTCCGCCTGGCCTTCGCGTTTGATGTTCCACCTGGCAAGGAATTTGCCGCTCGGAGTGAACTTCTGAACGGAACGTAGGTCGACGACGTAAACATTTCCCACTTTGTCGAACGCTATACCGCGAGGAGCTCTGAAAAGGCCGTTGCCTTGCCCAGGAGCTCCCCATTTCGCGAGGAACTTTCCGTCGGAGTCGAACTTCTGAACACGGGAGTCCCTTCTGTCGGCGACGTACACGTTGCCGCCAGTATCCACAGCTATGCCCATGGGCTGCGTGAACTGCCCATCGGCCTGGCCTATGCTCCCCCAATGAGTAATGAGTTTTCCATCGGAGGTGAATTTCTCAACCCGGGCGGCCCGCGCACCTCTCCGGTCCGGGAACAGGTCCACGGCAAGCACGAAGACGTTTCCTCTGGCGTCCATAGCCACATCCACCGCTAACTCGAACTTGTCAACGCCGGGGCCCTTCCTTTCCCACGTCTCTACGAGTTCTCCGTACGGGGTGAACTTCTGGATCCGGCTGTGTTCCCGCTTGTTGCGATCCCAGTCTACAACGTAGACATGCCCTGAGCGATTATCCACCTTCACACTTCTGATGGTTTTAAACTGCCCCTCACCTTCCCCGGCGCTTCCCCATTCCGTTATGAACCTGCCTCCGGAATCGAACTTCTTAACACGGTGGTTGCCTGCGTCGCCGATATAGACATTTCCTGCTTCATCAACGGCAACACCCAGTGGTTGGTAAAAGTGCCATCCCCGGGGCAACTCCGGCCACATTTTGACGAGCCTGTACTCTTCACTTGCCGCGACAGAGCCCAAGAACATGCCCAGCACGGCAAGGACGATCAATGCCTTCTTTGCGATCATCTATCTACCTCCTGTTCATTCGGTTACAGAGTACGCTTATGTTCGCGGCAGACTTCGCCTGCCGGAGACTGCATTTAGAGGTTGCCACCTTCTGTCGGAAGAAACGCCGTTCGCGGCGAGTAAACCTGATCAAACCGCTGCTCGAGCTCCCCCATCCGAAACTGGAGGGCGGAAATGGCTTTCCGTTCTTTCTCCTGTCTTTCCTGGAGCTCACTGAGTCGCTTTTCCGCGCGGAAGGAAGCGACATCACGCTCCGCGACCTGCAACTTTTGCTTCAGAGCATCCACGTTCTTCGACAATGAGGAGCAGGCCACAAAAGATGAGACGACAATCGCCAGGACGACCAAGCCGCTGGCCCACGCCAGCCGCCGGAACCTTCGTGGCCATGGTTCCGGCTTCACCGCTTTATCAGGGCGTGAGGTCTTGCCTTGAAGACCGTCGGCTGCGACCTCGCGCATAACCTCCTGCTCCACCGCCGCTGGCGGACTTGGGACAGTGGCAGACACGAACTTCTGCCTGAGCTTGACCATGTCCTCCCGAAATGCCTGGCACCCAGGGCAGGTTTTCAGATGCTCAGAGATCAGAGCCTTGTCTCCTTCGCTGCCTTCGTTGTCAAAAAGAGCTACGATCTTCTTCTGGCATTCGTCGCATGAAATCATCTGTCTTTCTCCTGGTGATTCTCGGTAATGGGGCGGTCCTTGTCTGATTGAGGGCCCTTGCCCAAGAGCTCATCCATCAAAGGCTCAAGCAGCTTACGCAATTTCTTGATCGCCTCCACCTTCCTGGAACTGACGGTACCCACAGGACACCCAAGAGTGTCCGCGATCTCTTTGTACGACATCCTCTGTTCTTCGCTGAGTACATAGACCAAACGATGTGCTTCTGGAATACGAGCGACGGCTTCGTTTATGGCGGATCGAGTTTCCTTCGCCACGGCCTCGGCGTAGCCGCTACTTGAAGAAGCAGGGGCTTCCAAAGAGTCGTCCGAGCCATCCACTGGCTGCAAGTCAATGCGCGCCTTCTGCTTTTGGCGCTGGTGCAGAAAGTGATTCTTCGCAATCTGGAAGAGGTATGTGGAAAACTTTCCCTTGGGGACGTAGCGAGTCCGCCCTTTCCAGAGCCTCACAAACGTCTCCTGGGTGCAGTCTCTGGCCTCCTCAGCGTTCAGCACGAGGCGGTAGAAGAAAGCAAATAGGCGGCGCTCGTAACGATGAAAAAGCTCCTCAAAGGCGGAAGCATCATGATTCGCCGCCAAGCCCATCAATTCTTCATCTGAGTAATCTGTCATCAGGGAAAATCGCCCCCCACCTTGCCCGAATGACCCGCTACTATGTATAACCCATCAGAGACGGAAAAACTCATTTCCCACCAACATTTTTTTGGGCTACCCCGCGAACGAACAGCCCTGAGTTGCCCGCAACCGGCCTGAACAAATCCACTGACTTCCCAGCCGCGCTCCATCTCGCATCTATGACAATGCGGACAGGGGGATTGACAAGACCGGTCGCACTGCGGATTCAAATACTCCCCTTACGCCGGGCCCGCACCAAATCTCGCACCCGGTCACTTCAGCCAGTGGTCTATCCAATGATAGGCACGCTCCTGAGCTTCCGGTGGGTAGGCATGACCTCGCCTGTGATTGAAGAAGGCGATGGCGTCACTTGCTCCAAGAAGGTCGTAAATCGGCTTTACGCTGAGAATGTAAGGCCAGCTCCTGTCGCCATCGGCGGAATCGCCGCCCAGAAGAAGAAAGGGGCGAGGGGCGATCAACGCGAGAACCTGATTGTTCTTGAGTGGAAAATCGGGATTGCGGATGTCTGCTCCGAGATACCATTCCGCGTCCCAGTTGGAGAATTTTTGGCCGATCCCTCCTTCGCTGCTCACCGTGACCTTGATCCTCGGATCGAACGCAGCCAGAAACAGAGCTTCCTTCCCGCCGAGGGAATGTCCGATGCACCCGATGCGGCCCTTGTCAACGTAATCAAGCGAACAGAGATAGTCCACCGCTCGCATTCCATCCCATATCATTTTGGTCATCCCTTTCCAGTCGGGATGATCTCGCTTGACCTTTGCCACGGCATCCATCCATTTCAGCCCGCCGTAATCCCAGATGAAGTTTCGCGGGCAGAGTGCAACGTAGCCACGCTCGGCGAGATGCACGCCGATATGTTTCGCTTGCGGGCCTTCAAGACCCGCTGGCTGGCGGATCGTGTAATCAACGGTGGAATGGAAGACGACTACTCCGGGGAACGGCGGCTTTCCATCTTTGGGGATGAGGAGATAAGCCTCGACTGATATGCCCGGCTCCGCTTCGTATGCGATTTTCTGGCGGATGAACTTGTCTGTTTTCTCGACGCCGAGGACCTTGGGCCTCAGAGGTGGCCTCTTTTCGGGAAGTTGCCCCAGGAAATCGAACCAGCGGCGCTCAATCCGCCGACGCTCCTGGTGCCACTCGCTCGAAGACATTGCCTTCAGCCTTCCCGGTGGAACCAGCGGCCCAACCTCCGGCACATCAGAGGGCAGAGGTTCTGGCGGGGTCTGAGCCTCCTTCAGCCAGAGAAGCGTAGAGCCGCGGTCTGACTTTTCGGCGGTCTCCGGCTTGAAGCATTCAGCTTGAGACGACCCAGCCTTGCCAGAGACCATCATGACAAAGCCCAAGAAAACAATGGCGCAAATACTGATCTTCCTCATGTTCTTGTTCCTCGGCTCGGTGAATGAACGTCAAGCCCGCCTTCCCCTCCCCTCGGGCAAAATATCATCGGAACGTACAGACGTCAAATTGGAACAAGCGTCAGCCGGCTGGCATGGCAGGACTCAACCCGCGGACGCTTGACAGGGGAAAGGTGCTGCTGGTATATTGCCGCAACGATCAAAAACGATAGGGAGACTCCTGCCATGGCGAGCGTCAGATTGAATGGTGTGACCAAGATCTTCCCGCCGGACGTTCGGGCCGTTGACAATATCACCCTCGACGTGCCCGACAAGCAGTTTCTGGTGCTGGTCGGTCCTTCCGGGTGCGGCAAATCAACCACGCTGCGGGCGATTGCAGGTTTGGAGGAGGTCACAAAGGGCGAGATTTACATTGAAGACAAGCTGGTCAACGACGTGCCGCCGAAGAACCGCAACATCGCCATGGTCTTCCAGAATTATGCCCTCTATCCCCACATGACCGTCTATAAGAACATGGCGTTCGGCCTGAAGCTCCGCCGCTTGCCGAAAGCCGAGATTGATAACCGGGTCAAGGAAGCCGCGGACATCCTCGGTATTCGGCATCTTCTGGACCGGAAACCGAAGGCGCTGTCGGGCGGGGAAAGACAGCGTGTGGCGGTGGGGCGTGCCATCGTCCGAAAGCCGAAGGTCTTCCTCTTCGACGAGCCCCTGAGCAATCTCGATGCGAAGCTGAGAGTGCAGATGCGGGCGGAGCTGAGCAAGCTGCATCAGAAGCTGCAAACGACGATGATCTACGTGACGCACGATCAGGTGGAAGCCATGACCATGGGCGACCGGATCGTAGTTCTCAAAGACGGCATTGTCCAACAGATTGACAACCCCATAAATCTCTACGACCAGCCCGCTACTGTCTTCGTCGCCGGCTTCATCGGCAGCCCTCCCATGAATTTCTTCAACGGCACCATCAAGTCGGAGAACGCCGCCCTTTATTTCGACGAGGGGAAATTCGAGGTGCGTGTCGCTGACCAGCATAAGGAAAAGGTCGCTCCTTATAGAGACAAAAAAATTCTTTTCGGGATAAGGCCGGAGGACATCTCCCCGAAGGGTTCCGCTGCTGCCGCGACTGAAGGGAGGGAACTTACCTCCATGATCGAGGTCGTTGAACCCATGGGATCGGAGGTTTACCTCTATCTCAACACCGGAATCAATTCCTACATCGCCCGCGTGAAATCGCATCCCAAAAGCGGCATTCGCCAGAACATAGATATGGTCTTCAACATGGACAAGGCTCATTTCTTCGATCCCGAAACAGAAAAAGCAATCGTCTGAGAGCCCGCCGGGCACCCCATTGCCCGCACAGCTCATCGGAGCATGCCGTAAAGTGAACTCGAAACCGGAGCGCGTCGGCCTGCAAAAAACGGACCGTACCGGGCCACACATGAGCTACGAGGTGGACACGTTCAAGGGATCGCCCGTTGACGTTGCGTGGCTTAAAACGAAGCGCGGCAAGTTGGTTCAGCGCGAGCTCAACAACATGTTCCGGCGCGAAGCGCACCACCGACAGATGATGGACGCATATCCATATGGAACCGATATGCACAAGTATCATCGAAAGATGCGCAATGCGTGGGCGGGGCGAATTACTGACTACCAAAACAAGTATGGCATTCGTGCTGTTCCGCGTGCGAACGTGAGCGATTACCTCAAACCAATAGATGATCTCTTGAGCAAAGGTTTTCGCGTTATCTCTGGTCCCAGCAGCTATACCGGAGACGCCGCAATCGTTCGTGGTTTGGGAATGACGGTTGGAAATGTTAAGAAGATCGAGCGAGTTTCTGTGCGCATGAAACTCGCTGATGGGAAAACGAGGACGTTGACGTATGGAGACGAAGCTGGCGCATCATTATGGGTTTCTGAAAGAGCGGTTGAGCATCCTGAGCAGCGGCACTTAAAGAAATCCCGTTGCTCCAGCGGTGGAGCACCGACGTCGCACGAAAGAAGGCTCGGAAACCGAACTGGAAGAGGCGGGGGAGCAAAAATGAGAAAGTGTCCCTTTTGCGCCGAGGAGATCCAGGACGAGGCAATCAGGTGTCGGTACTGCGGGGAGATGTTAACCGAGAAACCGCAGGCCACAGTCGCCCCCGCGCCGCAGGTTGGTAAACCGGTCTGTCAACACTGCGGGGGCGAGATGCGGAAACGCAAAGAGGCAAAGTCCAGCGGCATGGGTTGTCTTCTTATCGTGATAGGCATTCTCCTCACTCCTGTAATAATAGGGATTCCGCTTATCGTTTACGGAGCGCACATCGGATCGAAAAGACGAGGGCTTTGGGTTTGCAAACATTGTGGATACCAGATGGAGAGAAAGATGAAATGGTATGAGTACGGTTAGGGTTCAACACGCAAGAACGGACAACGTCATTGGGAGGACATCATGAGGCTGTTGTTGCTTGGTCAGGGTTTGCCAGACGTAGGAGTGTTTTTGACCGGGCTTTATATCTTCCTACTTATCCTCGTCCCAGTCTGCATCTTTGCCACGCAGGTATGGGCATACAAATGCTACATAGAACTGCGGAAGCTAAACTCCAAGGTCGAGAGTTTGGGAGCGCCTCGAGAAGGGCAAAGCCTATAGGGCTGTGCATACGCTGCTAAGTTACTTGGCAGGCATTCCGACCGCCGTCGGGAGGAAGGGGGACTGCGATGAAAGAGGTGACCATCGAAGAAGCGTGGAAGAGGAAATATCCGGAACAGGTCTCCTGGGCTGTCTCGGTTGATTCCGAAGGGAAAGCCGACATCATTTCTCTTGGCTGGTGCATGCCCACCTCCTTTGAGCCTCCCATGATCGCCATTTCCGTCGGCAAAACGCGATACAGCCACAAGCTCATCTCGCAATCGCGCGAATTTGTCGTGGCCTTCCCGAGCGAGGAGATGGGAAAAGAAGTCCTCTACTGCGGAACGCACAGTGGGCGAGACGTGGATAAGTTCAAGGAGACCGGGCTGGTGGCGGTCCCGGCGAAAAAGGTTCGTCCGCCGCTGATCGAGGGCTGCGTCGCGAACTTCGAGTGCAAGGTCGTCGGCGAAATCGAGACAGGAGACCACACAATCTTCGTCGGGGAAATCGTCGCCGCCCACATCAGCGAGGAGAAGAAACCAAGGCTCTACAACCTGGGGGACTTCACCTTTTCGGGTCTCTGATGGTGCCGCTCCGCGCCGGATAGGAAACCTCTGGATGGCGATAGTGAATCCGGGGATTTTGAGTATGGAATGCGCCACGGCCAATTGTGTTTGCCGCGCCGCCGCATCGCAGAATGAGGAGTTAAGCAGATGAGGATTGATAGGAGAGCATTTCTGAAGACGTCATTCGGTATAGTGGCAGCAGGACTAACAAGCCGATCCTGGTCAAGGGTTACTTACGCCGCCGCCCGCAGGACCTCCTCATTTTCTATATTAAGAAATACATCACCGATGCTGAACCTGCATCAAGTTTTCACTTCGCCCGTCAAGGTCAAAGCGATCGAGGTGCTGCGTCTCCGTGGAGGCTACTATGTCCGCACGATCTCCACGGACGGGGCAATCGGGATAGTGAAGGCCAACAGCAGGCTCCCTCACATTCTGTCGCTTCTGAAACATCTGGTCATCCCCTACTTCACCGGCAAGGATGCTCGCGATCTGGAATCTCTCGTGGACGGAGTCTACACCCAGGGAAGTAATTACAAATACGCCGGGATGCCATTTTGGAACTGCGTCAGTCACGTCGAACTCAGCCTGTTTGACATGCTGGGCAGAATTGCCAATCAGCCCGCCGGGGCGCTGCTCGGAAAAGTGATTCGCCGGGAAATACCGGTTTACCTCTCCAGCCTGACGCGAGAGACTACACCGGAAGAGGAAGTCGAAAGAGTACGAGAAAGCCTGGAGAAAAGAGGCGCGAAGGCTGCGAAACTCAAGATCGGCGGGCGAATGAAGAACAGACCCCGCGATGCCGAGCGCACGAAGCGTCTCGTTCCACTGGCGCGGAACACCTTCGGCGATGATATCGCGATCTATGTGGATTCAAACGGCTCCTACACAGCCTCCGAGGCGATTGAGGTTGGCCGCATGCTCGAAGAATATAATGCTGGCTTCTTCGAGGAACCTTGTCCGTGGCAGGAATACGAGCAGACAAAACGTGTCGCGGATGCTTTGAAGATAACCATCGCCGGCGGTGAACAGGACTCGAGTCTCGCCCAGTTCGACTCGATGATCCGCCATCGTATCGTGGACCTTGTGCAGCCCGATCTTTACTACAACGGTGGCTTCATTCGCTGTCTCCGCGTGGCGCGGATGGCCGCGAAAGTCGGTATGCAGATCACCCCGCACAGCCCGAAAACGGGCCCTGAAGCCGCTCCCATGCTTCACTTCGCGTCAGTCGCCCCCAACCTGGGTCCACACCAGGAGTACAGGCCATCGAATGAGATCCGGAATGGGCGGGTGAAGGTCCCGACCGGATCGGGCCTGGGCATCAACTACGATCCCCAGGAGTGGCGTAAAGCCGAAATCGTCTAAGAGGGCGCTGCGGTCCCCTACCACTTGCAAGCCCGGAAGCCGCGGACTAAGATAAGGCAAGGTGTTTGACACTAACTATTGAGGAGCCGACCAATGCGAAATGATATTTGCCACTGCTCCAGCATCCCGCCATTTCCCGTTCATGTGATCCAAGCTCCCACCTTGGTTCGGGTGAGATCCGAGACCCGACGTCGCAAGTACTGCCCCGCGGGCCGCGCGATCTTGCTGATCTTCCTGCTTTCTCACAGCAGCGTTGCCTTATCCGCAAAGAGCCTGAGTACTGGTGAATCACCCGTTCCCAAAGTCGAACGATGGGGGATTTTCGAAATCAGCTTGAAAGGACCGAAAACCGGCAATCCGTTTCTCGAAGTGGGTCTGTCGGCCCGCTTTACGTCCGGAAGCCGAGTTGTCAAAGTGGACGGCTTCTATGACGGGGACGGCGTGTATCGGATTCGTTTCATGCCGGAGTTGGCTGGAGAATGGCGTTACGAGACGAGGAGCAACCGGCCTGAACTGAATGGCAAAAGGGGCAAATTCACGTGCGTGAAACCGCCGCCTGGCAATCACGGTCCCGTTCGCGTCAACAAGACCTATCACTTCGCATACGCCGATGGCACGCCCTATTTTCAAGTGGGCACCACCTGCTACGCCTGGGCCCACCAGGGAGATAAGCTGGAGGAACAAACGCTGGCCACGCTGCGAAAAGCACCGTTCAACAAAATGCGAATGTGCGTCTTTCCCAAGAACTATGCCTATAACAAGAACGAACCGAAATACTACCCGTTCGAGGGAAAGCCGCTGAAGAACTGGGATTTCACTCGCTTCAATCCTGAATTCTTCCGTCATTTTGAGAAGCGGGTTGGGCAACTGCGCGACATGGGGATCGAGGCGGACATCATCCTTTTCCATCCCTACGACCGCTGGGGCTTCGCCAATATGAGTGCCGAAACCGATGACCGCTACCTGCGCTATGTTGTCGCTCGGCTTGCGGCATACCGCAATGTGTGGTGGTCCATGGCCAACGAATACGACTTTATGAGGAGCAAAAAAGAAAGCGATTGGGATCGGTTCTTCAAAATCGTTCGGGACTGCGACCCGTACGGTCATTTCCGCGGCATCCACAATGGCCGCCGGTGGTACGACCATACGAAGCCGTGGGTGACTCACGCGAGCCTCCAGACGACCAACTTCAAAGGCGCAAAAGAGTATCGGCAGAAGTACAAGAAACCGGTCGTCTACGACGAATGCAGGTACGAAGGCAACATCCCCCAGGGCTGGGGAAACATTACCGCACGGCAAATGGTCCGCAACTTCTGGATGGGATCGCTCGCCGGTTGTTACGTCGGGCACGGTGAGACTTACAAGCACCCCAAGGACATCCTGTGGTGGTCAAAAGGTGGGGTGCTGCATGGGCAGAGTCCGGCGAGGATCGCCTTCCTGAAGAAACTAATCGTCGAGGAAGCGCCTTTCGCAGAGATGGCCCCCGATTTCAATCTTTCTCCGGGCAACTATGTCTTTGCCAAGGCTGGGGAGTATTATTTGATCTATTTCACGAGCCCGGCGACGACAACTTTCAACCTTCCTGGTGCAAAGCCATACAAGGTTGACGGGATAGACACCTGGGAAATGACCGTCACCCCGCTGGGAAGCGCTGAGCCCGGCGAGTTCAGCTTCACCCCGCCTAAGGCTGACTACCTCGTTCGTCTGTCGCCTTACAAGCCCGGCGAGAGAATGCGGCCGGAGGCAAAGGCATCCGCCGAGCCGACGGAAGGCATAGCGCCCCTCACAGTCCAATTCTCGACGCCCGGCAAACTGAAATGCAAATGGACATTCGGCGACGGGTTTTCCTCGACCGAGCGAAATCCGACTCACGTCTACAGGGAACCAGGGCTTTACACAGCCACGCTGACCGTCACCGACGTGGCAGGGTTGTCTTCCACCGCCAGCATCGCCATCGCCGCGGACCGATCTTCGGACTCCCCCATCGTACGGGTCGGCTTCAAGGATAGTGATAGACCCCGTGTTAAGTTTCACGGTAAGATTGCCCGCAAGAAAGACGGCTCCTACGACCTCGGTGATCGCGAGCCCTGGAAGTGGATTTCCGTCGGTGATAAGCCTCTCGAGGCTCTGGAAGGATTGCGGTCGTTCACCATCCTGGGCTGGGTGTATCCCACCAGCCTGAAAATCGGAAGCGGCGGAAACCGCATCGCCTTCAACCTGGACTACAATCGTTCGGGGTTTGACCTCGTGTGTCTCCAGGACGGGCGATTGCGGCTCGCCGTCAACGAGTGGCCCGACGGCATTCGCAATGACAGCTCGCCGAGGAAAATTCGCGTAGATCGCTGGACCTTCTTCGCAGTGAGCTACGATGGAACGAAGGCAAAGAACAACGTGCGATGGCACTTTGGAGATGCGGCTACACCGGCAAAGCTTGATCGGACAACCACCTACTCCCGCGGCCCGACAGGTAAAGGAAGCGGGCCGCTGACCGTGGGCAACTATAATGAGACCATTCATCGCCACGGGTTGGACCGCCAGTTCCGGGGTCGGATTCGCCGCATACAGGTCTTCGGGAGTCGAATTGGACCGCGCGGCGCCCTCTCTATGAGGGCCATTCGAAAACATCAGTGGGAGAAATAAGTATCCCAGCAAATACAACTTCATCAATATTTAACCAGCAAGAGGAGGCTGCTATGTTTCGTTCTTGCTTCTCTACCTTGTTGTTCCTTGCCCTGGGTTTAATCCTCACCATGACACGGACTGCCCCTGCGGCAGCAGTCGAAGATAAATATCCAGGCCGCGTCAAGCCCTATGTCAACAATCCGCGCTACTGGCAGTACAAGGGCAAGCCAATACTTTTGCTCGGAGGCACCAAAGACGACAACCTCTTCCAGATTCCCGACCTCAAAGAACATCTCAATCTCCTCGTCAAAGTCGGCGGCAACTACATCCGCAATACCATGAGTTCACGAAAGGACAAAGGGTTCGAGGTTCAACCGTTCAAAAAATTGCCGAGCGGCAAGTACGACCTCAATCAATGGAACGAGGAGTACTGGAATCGCTTCGGTAACATGCTCAAGCTCACACGCGACCGGGATATCATCGTGCAGATCGAGGTATGGGCCTTCCACGATTTCTTCAGAAGCCGGTGGGAACAGAACCCGTGGAACCCGAAAAACAATATCAACTACACAATATCCAACACCATGCTTGAGACTACGTATGCAGACCCTATGAAACAGATGCATGCCTTCTTCTTCACAGTGCCAAATTTGAACCGCGATTTTCTGGTCCTCAAGTACCAGCAGAAGTTCGTGAACAAGATATTGTCTTACACGATCCACCATCAGCACGTGCTCTACTGCGTGACCAACGAAATCCACCCACTCTACTCCCCGGAATGGGGATGGTATTGGTCCCCCTATATCAAATGGACGGGGGACTTCATCGGCAACAAGATGGAATTCACCGAAATGTTCTGGACCCCGGACCTCAAAGCGGGGCAACACCGCGCCTGTCTCGATCGCCCGGAGTTCTACTCCTTCTTCGAAGCTTCTCAGAACAGTTCCAACAAAACCGGCCAGGACAACTGGGACGATTTGCAGTTCGTGTACAACTACCTGGCGAAGAGTCCGCGGCCCATCAACCACGTGAAAATCTATGGCACTGAGATCAAGCCTTATGGAAAGGCGCTCGACCGTGATGCCCTGGCGCGCTTCTGGCGAAACATCATCGGCGGGTCAGCCTCCAGCCGTTTTCACCGTCCACCCGCAGGCATTGGCCTCAACGACCCGGCGCAGGCTCACATAAAAAGCATGCGTCTGCTCCAGAATGAGCTCGACATCTTCAACTGCACGCCCGACTCCAAAAGCGAGCTGCTGTCCGACCGAGATGTCAACGAAGCCTACTTGACCTGCATCGCCGGGCAGCAGTACGCCGTGTACTTCCCTGACGGAGGTTCGGTGGGTGTGGACTTATCCGGCGCCGACGGGTCGTTCACGATGCGATGGCTGGATATCGAGCACAGCAAATGGCAAGCCCCCCAGACCATCAAGGGTGGCGAGACGATCACCCTCAAAACGCCCGGCTCCGGCCATTGGCTCGCGCTGCTGACGAAAAAGAAAGAGCGAAAATGACCTTTTCACCGCTATCACACGGAAAGTTGGCACCATAAGAGGCCGGAGGGATAAAAGGCCAATGGGAAAGCTGGTGAACTTTTAACATCGCCAAAAGAACAACAGGGAGGAGACAAATGAGATCAAACCGACTCACACCCCTCGTCGTCATTGCAGCCATCCTACTGGTAGCTGTCTCTGTAGCCAAACCCGGCCGCGCGGAAACCGACAGCATCGCCGAACTTCGAAAGGGTAAGAACTTCATCCCGACAAAGGTGTACTCCGAAGAGGAAGACCAGAAAATTCTCGAGCTTTTCAAGGGGCTTCGCGTGGCGGATGTCTCTGATGGTATGGACGCTGTCGGGTTACAGAACATTGGCTTGATGAATCCCGACATCCATTCGCTCTGGAGAGACACCAAGCACTTCACACACCGGATCATCGGCATCGCGGTCACTGCTCGCTACGTGCCAACGAACAGGCCGCCCGCCGGCCGCAGACCCACGGAGGAGTTCGACAAATGGGTCGGCCAGTGGTACTCCAAACTCTCGCCTGAGCCGTTTGTACCGTTGATCCGAAAGGGCACCGTTCTTGTCCTCGAGGATGCTCAGAACGTGGATGTCGGCTCGATCGGCTCCAACAACATCATGGGGTGGCGGGTGCGTGGGTGCGTCGGCGTGGTGACGAGTGCCACCGCCAGGGATACGGACGAGATTATCACGGAAGGTGTTCCTCTGTATTTCAAGAAACCGGGGCGAGGTATCCGCCCGGGGCGGAATGAGATCGAGTCGGTCAATCGCCCCATCGTGTGCGGCGGAGTCTTAGTCATGCCCGGCGATGTCATCGTCGCCGATGGTGATGGCGTGATTGTCGTTCCGCGAGCATACGCAGAAGAAGTCGCTGCCTATGCCATCAAAATCCTTGACGGAGACAAGGCAGGACGCAGGGCTTTGTACGAGAAGCTCGGCCTCCCAGAGGACGATTCCGTGAGATAGTATTTGGCTCAACTGCGAGTTGATTTAGCTGTGACTCTGTCCAGGCAGCGGTCATTCGGACGATTGGGTGCTCGTGCTCGATGACGCCGCGAAAGCTTTCCCCATCCCGGGGCGATGAAATGAGAATATGAAAGACTGTTTCTGCAATCGGAGGTTTCCGTGATCAAGCCAAAAGCTCAAGTCTTCATAGCAATCACCTTAGGAATAACGGCCTTCGCGGCTCAGGTTTTGGCCGCTGACGAAATCAACAGAGGCCGCGTCTACTCCGTGCTGGAAATCTCTTTCCGCGGTCCTCGGCAAGGGCCTGCTGATGCCCCGGCCCGCGACATTGATTTCTGGGTGCGTTTCCGCCACGAGAGCGGTTCACCCGAATACAAGGTGCACGGGTTCTGGGATGGAGATGGAAAGGGTGGTAGCTCAGGCAACGTTTTCAAAGTCCGCTTTTGCCCCACGAAGACTGGCCGCTGGAAACTCTTCCAAGTACATTCCAACGCTCCGGAACTGGCCGGCCAAAGGAAGGACGACTACATCACCGCCACGCCGTCTGACCACCACGGTTTTTGGGTAGCAGACCCCAATAGTCCCGGTCAGCGGTGGTACATGCGTTCCGACGGCTCACACCAGTACATCTTCGGAAACACGCATTACAGCTTTCTTTCCGGATACAAAAAAGGAAACAAACCCAGCGGAAACGACATCGCTTCCGACGTGGCCGAAAATGTGAAATACTTCAAGAAACTGCGCTTCAGCCTTTACGGCGACCACTATCCTCACCCGACGGAAAAGCCCTTCTTCGACGCCGCCGGTCGCCCCATTGACTGGGGCGATTACTCACATCGCCCGAACCCGAAATGGTTTCACGAACGAGTTGACTTGGCTGTGCGGACAGCCTACACGCACGATCTTATCGCTGACTTGATTCTGGCTGGTCCCGACATGGAAACGTCTCGCTCGACGCTTCGCGCTCGCCATAACGGCGGCGATCCAACGCCCTTCTTGAAGTACATCGCCGCCCGTTACGGCAGCTACCCCAACGTCTGGATATGCCTCTGCAACGAATACAACATCCGTAAGCCCAAATTTTCCGAGAAACAAGTCGCTCACTTTGGACAGATCATCCGGCGATTTCTGCCCTACCACACTCCACTGAGTGTCCACGTCACGCCCTCCGTTCTCTGGTCCAGGAAATTTGACGATCTGCCACAGTGGAACGATCACCAGATCATTCAAAACAAACTCCGGCATCTCCCCCAGGCGGCCGACGTGATCCAGTTCACTTGGAAAAATCCGAAGGGCAAAAGCCCGCGAAACAAGCCAACCATCAACGACGAATTGAGCTATCAGGGGAAGGGCGATAGGCACAGTGAGGGTGACACCATCGAGTCGCACTTAGGCGCCTTCCTGGGCGGCGGCTACGGCACAACGGGAGAAAAGCCCGGCAGCAAGGAGGGGCAGTATTTCGGAGGCAAGTTCGATCCTTCGGAACACACCGCCGCCGACAATCTCAAGTGGCTGCGGGAAATTATTGACGAGGCCGTCACGTTCTGGAAGATAGCCCCAGACCTCAGCATCTTCTCGAACCTCGACTCCGACTTCCGCGGGATGGCCTGGCCGGATCACGAGTACGTTCTGGGGACAAATAAGCCGTATCGAGGAATCATCGCCAATCTGCCCGCGGGCAAATGGACCGTGACACGGTACGACGTGATCGGCAAAAAGGCCACGAGACTCAGCGCTCGAGCCACCGGCCGCTTCACATTCGACTCGCCTGACAGCCGCGCCGTCATCTTCCATTTCATGAGGAACCGTGACTGAATGATTCAGCGCGCATCGCACGCGCTGTGGATGCTCGAGGGCGGAACGCCCTCCTTGGAGTGCGGGAGCGCAGCTCCCGCCTTCGAAAGCGGCAGCAAGGCTGCCGCACTCCAAAGGCTTCGCCCATGAAGGAAGAGGGTAGGGAAAACCACCTATCTCTCATTCAAGGAGAGCTCGATGAGTGAGCCACCTGTCGCCTGGCACCATCGCCCGGCTCACGTTTTCGAACCCAACTGCGCATATATAGTCACTGCTTCCACCTTGCACAAACGCCATTACTTTCTCGGGGAGAGCAGGCTCCGTATGCTCACGAATGCTCTCTTCGAAGTCGCCGCAGTTCATGGCTGGAGCTTGGAAGCTTGGGCGGTCTTCTCGAACCACTACCATTTCGTTGCCTCTTCGCCGCGCGGCGCGGACACACTGAGGCTCCTGGTGCAGCAGCTTCATTCGCGGACGGCCCTCGAGCTCAACCGCCTGGACAAGACGCCCGGACGCCAGGTTTGGTTTCAGTACTGGGACACGTGCCTGACGTACCCGAAAAGTTACTATGCGCGACTCAAATATGTGCACAACAATCCTGTGAAGCATGGGCTGGCGACCGCTGCGGAAAAGTACCCCTTTTGCTCGGCGGGGTGGTTTGGGGCACAGGCGGACCCGCGCTTTCGCAAGAAGGTCGAGTCCTTCCGATGTGACCGCCTCAGAGTCCCGGACGACTTTTGACGACAGCCCTGCTCTGCCAGGAACGTTCTCTCGCAGGGTTCCCACACCACCACCGCGGGGCCGGGAAGGTGAGACTGCCAGGGTCACACAGAGCCGATTTGTGCTACGTACTTGGGGGCGGAACGCCCTTCGTGGAGTGCGGGAGCGCAGCTCCCGCCTTCGAAAGCGCCAGTCCCGCCTGGGGCGGGACCGCACTCCAAAGGCTTCGCCCAAATATCTCGATGCAGCGTGAACAACGAAGAAGGTGGAGGAGCACGATGAAACCTCTCGTAGAACCAGGAAGAATTCTCCTTGTCGTCGTTACGCTTCTCGGATTCGCTCCGCTTTTTGTCTCGAGAGGTACAGAGGGAGCGACGGCGGCAAGCCCTCGCTCCGTTCAATTGTGGGAACGCTGGGAGGGCACTTTCACCGCCGGCGAGAACGCTGAACCCGAAACCGAACTTGCAGCAGAGCTCACGGCTCCCGGCGGCAAGAAGCACATCGTCCCCGGGTTTTGGGATGGAGGGAAGATCTGGCGGGTGCGCTTCATGCCGAGCGACGAGGGGAAGTGGCAGTACCGGACGATGTCGAAGCCTGCTGTTGCAGGACTGAATGGAAAAACAGGCAGCTTCCAGTGCCGGCGCGGCAAGGCCACCACACGGTTCCTCAAGCACGGGCCCACACGCGTTTCGGCGAATGGACATTATCTCGAACACGCCGACGGCACGCCCTTTTTCTGGCTGGTGGACACCGCCTGGAACGGAGCACTCCTCTCCAGCAAGGAAGATTGGGACAGGTACCTCGACAACCGCGTCTCAAAGAAATTCACCGGCATCCAGTTCGTCACGACTCAGTGGCGAACAGCTTACACCGACGCCGAGGGGATGGTCGCTTACACAGGTTTCGATAAGATCAAAATCAACCCGGCCTTCTACCAGCGAATGGACGAACGTATTGATGCTCTTAACGACAAGGGCCTGCTGGCCGTACCGGTGTTGCTCTGGACTCTCGGCGGCGAAAAGCGTGTTCCAGGCAAGCTCCCCGAAAGTCAAGCCATCCGTCTGGCTCGTTACCAGGTGGCACGCTACCAGGCCAATCACGTCGCCTGGTTTCTTCCCGGCGATGGGAATTACTTTGGCGCCAACGCGGAGCGATGGAAAGGAATCGGCCGTGCTGTTTTTGACAGGCCGGGCCATGCCCCCGCCATGCTCCATCCCCAGGGAATGCAGTGGCCCCGGGGTGCATTCCTGAAGGAGAAATGGGTCAGCGTGTTTGGCTACCAGAGCGGACACGGCGATGATGCCAACACACTTCGCTGGATTCACTCCGGGCCGCCTTCTCAAAAGTGGCGTCAGAAGCCAGTTCGTCCCGTGATCAACCTCGAGCCTCCCTATGAAGACCACATCGCCTATCAATCGAGGAAACGCCATACCGCTTACACCGTCCGTCGTGCGATCTACTGGAGCTTGCTCAACGCACCGACCGCAGGATCAAGCTACGGCGCGCACGGCGTTTGGAGTTGGGAGACTTCGGCCAAGGAGCCGCAAGAACACCGGGGCACGGGCGTTGCCCAACCCTGGTTCAAAGCCATGGAGTTCCCCGGCAGCTACCAGATGAAACACATGGCCGAAGTGCTCACCTCCATACGCTGGTGGGAACTTCGCCCGGACAATTCCCTCATCCAGACTCGACCTGACGATGACCCAGCTCGCCACATTTCCGCATCCCGGTCAGAAAAAGGCGACCTCGCGATGATTTACTTCCCCGTCGGCGGTGAAGTAAAGCTAAAGCGAGGCATGCTGAAAAAGGGACTGAAAGCAGAATGGTTTAACCCGCGGAACGGCGACAGGTCGCCCGCGAAAGCTGACGATGCCGGTAGCTTCCGCACCCCAGCCGACGAAGATTGGGTGTTGTTGTTGCGTGACGCAAAAGAGTAGTTTCCGAGGCTGCGTGCACCCCAAAAGAGAAAAATGGAGATAGAGCCATGCAAGGACCGGCCCGAACGAATTTTCCCCGTAATACGCAGATTGTACTGGCGACGCTGCTGTTCGCCTCCGCCACTCAAGCGGCACTTCTCTTTGCTGCGCCTTCGGCGGTGAAGTTCAGCCAGTCGGCAGAAGCAGTAGATGCTTACGACTTCGTCGAGATCACACTGATGGTAGAGAACCCTGACGCCGCCAATCCATTCACAGACGTCATCGTGGAGGGCGAATTCAGGCGCGAGGGTGGTCAAGCGGTGCGCGTTGATGGCTTCTGCGATTCCGCCGACGGAAGAATCTTTCGCATCCGATTCATGCCAACGCGCGCGGGCGACTATTCTTACTCTGTGAAATACAAACAGGGCGAGTACGAAGCCCGGCACAGCGGCACATTCGCCGCCAGAGACGCCAATCGCCGCGGCCTCGTCCGCGTGGACAAGGAGCACCCGTGGCATTTCGTCTGGGAAGGAACTGGCCACCATTATTTCTGGAACGCGACGACGACCTACTGGCTCATGGGTTGGGACAACGAAACGATCCGCAACAACATTGATCGCCTGCACAGGTTCAAGGTCAACCGCCTCCGCGTCGCCATCAACGGGCGGGTGAAGAACGGCCGCGCCTGGTATGAAAACGTTTTCCCCACCGACAGGTTCAAATTTCTCATGAATCCCTGGGTTGCCCAGCGGCCCGACAGCGTTGAGAACCCCGGTTGCGATGTCACCCGCTTCAACGTTCCCTACTGGCAAAAGATCGAACGGATGCTTCGTCACGCCCGCGAGAAGGACATGCTCATCTCGGTGATTTTCTACGTTGACGGCAGGCGGCCCGGGGTTGATCCATTTGGAAAAAAGCGTATGGGCGGGAAAGACGAACAGCGATATTACACGTATGCCGTAGCGCGCTTCGCCGCGTTTTCCAACGTGATGTGGGACGTGAGTAACGAATACCGCCTCTTCCGCAACGATGCCTGGGCCGAAAAAATGGGGACACTCATCAAGCAATGCGATCCGTACGACCATCTGACGTCAACTCACGGTCACGGCGATTTCAGGTTTCGCACGTCGGCGTGGGCGGACTTCGCCATGTATCAAAGCTGGGACGAGAACGGCGGCTATGCTTTCATGCTCAAGAACCGCCAAGAGCAGGCCCGGACCGGCCGTCCCATCCCGCAGGTGAATGAGGAATATGGTTACGAGGATCATTACCCAACCTGGGGAGGCAACCGCAAGTCGCCGGCTCGTTCCGCAGACAATCGGCGGCGGCTCGCCTGGGGGATGTACATGGCCGGATGCTACCAGACGACCGGTGAGCGCGCCGACAGGGGCACCGGTTGGGGCCCAGACACAGGCGGCGGCTGGCTGAACGGCCGGGGCGACGACACCATGGTAATGTTAAAAGGTTACGCCCACATCGTTGACTTTTTCACTTCCATCCGCTGGTGGGAGCTCGAACCGGACAATGACTTTTTTCAGATGCCCGCGATAGGCTCTGTGAAGGCGGAGTTGACGCATGCGGTCTACACCCGCGACAGGAGCGGTCGCGCCACGATCTACCTCGACGGAGTCCAGGAAGCGACGGCTCAGGTCCGAGGGAATCTCTCCAACTGGGACGGGAATTATCGTCTGGGTTTGTCCAATGAGATGACCAAGGACCGTCCCTGGCGCGGCGAGTTGTCCCTTGTCGCCATATACGATCGCGCCCTCAGCCGACAGGAAATCGTACGGAATTTCAAGGCTGGCAGTCACAAAAGCCCGTCTGGCACACAAGTCCTCTACAACTTCCGTGAGGGAAGAGGGGATGCAATCAAGGATGTTTCAAACAAAGGTGCGCCGTTAAACCTGAAAATCGAGAATACTGCTGCCGTGAAATGGCTATCGGCAGGCGGCCTGGCGATTCAGCGACCGGTATTGATTGCCTCAAGTGGTCCAGCCATGAAGATCATCAGCTCGATCAAGAGATCAAACGCCATCTCTATTGAGGCATGGATCAAACCCGCTAACACCACCCAGGCGGGACCAGCCCGGATTGTGAGCCTCTCGAAGGACACGGGCAACCGCAACTTCACACTCGGCCAGAAGGCTGACGCCTACGAGGTCCGCCTGCGAACAACCTCAACCTCCCCCAACGGAGAGCCGTCCCTGTCGTCACCGGGCAGCGATGACCCCATGCGTAAAATGTGCGGATTGCGCTCGGAGAAAGGCGACATGGCGGTCGTCTACTTCCCCGCCGGCGGGAGGATGCGGGTAAAAGCAGGCGCGCTGAAGAAGGCACTGAAGGCCGAATGGTTCAATCCACGTGACGGGAAAAGTTCACCGGCCAAGAGTCAGGAGGCAGATACCTTTCACACTCCGGACAAACAAGACTGGGTGCTCCTCTTTCGGGAGGAGCAATCCCGGTAAACGGCAATTCATTCCGATGAACAAGAACAGACACGGTGACAGCGATTGCGTTCTCGCTTTGGAGGCATTGAGAAAATGATGGGAAGACACTCACTATTGGATGCGCTCCCCGTAAAAGACTGCTTGTTCATGGTCGCCGCAGTGCTCGCATTCGGCGCGACCTGCCAGGCGGGGGAGCTTGCCGGGTACAAGCTGCTGACCACTTCCGTGCGAACCGGCGATACCGAGATTTTCGTGGTTGATCCGGATATGGGCGATGCTCAGAACCTCACCCGCAGCCCGACATCGGAGGAGCGTTACCCCTGTTGGTCGCCAGACGGCTCCAGGGTCACCTTCACCTCGAACCGCGACGGCACTTACAACCTCTACGTCATGGACGCCGACGGCAAAAACGTCCGGCAACTCACGCACGAAAAGACTCCGTCTGTCTGCTACATGCCGAGCTGGTCCGGTGACGAAAAGCAAATCGTCTTCGGCCTGGATAGAGGAGGCGAGGGGCTGATGGCCAGCGTCGCGCCTGACGGTTCCAAGTTCAAGATCCTGGGGCCGGGACGCGACCCCTGCATCTCTCCCGACGGGAAGAGGATCGCTTTTACGCAGCGTGTAAGAAAGGGTTTCTGCGTTTTCGCTGTGGATGCCGATGGCAAAAACGTCCGCCAACTCACCACGCACGAGAACGAGATAGGCGCGGTCCTTCCCACCTGGTCGCCGGATGGGAAGAACATTCTGTACGCCGATCAGGTGGGCGACGCGCTGGAGATTTTCGTCTGCGACGCCGACGGCAAGAACGTGAAACAATTGACCTCTCTTGGAAAGATCAGCGCCTCGGCCGCGTGGTCGCCCGATATGAAATGGATTTCCTTTCGGGTCACAGATACCGCTTATTGGAGAAGTGAAGAGGAGAAAGAAAAGGCCTACAGGGATAAGAGGGCCGACAAGCGACCGGTTTGGGTGATGCGTGCCGACGGCTCGAACCCACATGTCATCGAAGTGCTGCACTATCAATGCGCGATTGACGGCAGCCGCGCCTCCTGGAAGCCACGATAACGATCCGTGGACAGTGCGAACCGGGATCGCTCCATTTTCACCTTAGGCTTGGGCAAAAGCCACTTGGGGGTGATCCGTTTCCCGGTTGGTCAGGAGGCGAAGGTCATGCGGCGCGTTCTGAAAGGGGTCGGAACATAGACAGGTAATGTGTCCATCTGTCTGAGACACCTTTAGCTTATAGAAAGGACAATGAAAATGCGCCCTATCGTCGTAACGATGGCTTTGGTCTTTTGCGCCGCATCGTGGTCCTGGGGGGAGAGCGGCGACGCCGATTCCGCCGTGCTCCTGGAGGATGATTTCAGCGGTCTTGGCCGCGGTATGCTCTCCTCGCCGGTCGGCGCTCACACCGAATACCATTACTTGCCGGAAGCCGCGCCGAGAGGCAACTGGGCCGTCTCATGTTTCACCTGGGAGCCGGGGTCAATGAGAGCCTGGCACGTTCGTCAGGAGGGCGACTCCAGAATCATCGTCCAGACCTTCGACAACAAACGCGCTCACACCCATCCGATGATTATCGCTGGCGATCCACTGTGGCGCGATTACACAGTCTCGGTCCAATTTGCCCCCGATTCCAATCGTGACCAGAGCGGACTTGTCTTCCGCTACCGAAACGATCGCTGCTACTACTTCTTCGGGTTCCATGGACCAAAGGCGGTCCTCAAGATGGTTCGCCATGCCACCGCGTTTCACAAACCTTATGAAAAGATACTCGCCGAGACGAATTGCTCCTGGTCACCCGGGCATTACATGACAGCCACGGTCACCGTGAAAGGCAGCCGCATCAGAGCGCAACTTGACAACGGCACCGTGCTGGAAGCGGACGACCCAACATACCCACAAGGCAAGATCGGCCTGACGGCAGACGTCCCCACACGCTACAAGCATGTGAAAGTCACAACATCGGCGGCGGAGAAAGCACGCTTCGACTCCCTCAAGGCCGAAAAGCAGGCGGAGTTGAAGAAGCTACAGAAGTCCAATCCCCGTCCCGTCGTCTGGAAAAAGATCAGAACAGAAGGCTTCGGCGTGGGACGAAACCTGCGCTTCGGCGACCTTGACGGCGACGGGCAGATAGATGTCCTCATCGGTCAAGTGGTCCATCACGGGCCAAAGGATCAGTACAGCGAATTGAGCTGCCTGACAGCCATGACGTTCGACGGAAAGAAGCTCTGGCAGATCGGTAGGCCGGACGCCTGGAAGGATCACCTGACAAATGACGTCGCGTTCCAAATTCATGATCTCGATGGTGACGGCCGCAACGAGGTTGTCTATTGCATGAACTTCGAACTAATTGTTGCGGACGGGGCCACTGGAAAAACCAAATACAAAGCCCCAACCCCAGCCAGCAAACCTCCTGCCGATCGTTATCCCCGGATTCTCGGTGACTGTCTCTTCTTCTGCGACCTTCGCGGCACAGGTCACCCGCGAGACATAATCATCAAGGATCGCTACTCGCACTTCTGGGCACTCAACGATCGCTTGGAAGTCATGTGGGAAGGTGCCTGCAAGACGGGACACTATCCTTACGCCTACGACGTTGACGGGGATGGACGAGACGAGCTGGCCATCGGCTACACACTCTTCGATCATGATGGGAAGAGACTCTGGAGCCTGGATGATTCCATCGAGGACCATGCCGACGGTGTAGCGATCGTAGACTTTGACATGAAAAAGGATACCGAGCCACGCATTCTATATGCGGCCAGCGACGAGGGGATGTTCCTCACCGACCTGAAAGGAAGCGTCCTGAAACACCTCTATCTCGGCCACGTGCAGAATCCCGCGATAGCCGACTTCCGATCAGATATGCCCGGTCTGGAAACCGTCTCCATCAACTTCTGGGGCAACCAGGGAATCATCCACTTCTTCGATGCCCAGGGCAATATCTATCACGACGTTGAGCCCAATCAATATGGCAGTATGTGTCTACCGATCAACTGGACCGGTGAACCCGAAGAATATTTCGTGCACAACCCCAATGTGGACGAGGGCGGTCTCTTCGATGGCTGGGGACGCCTTGTAGTTGTCTTCCCACATGATGGGCATCCCGACATGTGCAATGCCGTGCTCGACATCACCGGAGATTGCCGTGACGAGATCGTCGTTTGGGACCCGCATGAAATATGGGTTTACACACAGGATGACAATCCGAAGACCGGAACACTCTACAAGCCCGTGCGCAATCCCCTGTACAACTACTCGAACTATCAAGCGTCGGTCTCCCTGCCCGGCTGGTCAGAGTAGATGCGAACGAAGAGTGGCGGGGTGCAGCTACAGGAGCACAAATGCCGCTGGGATTTCCGTGAAGGAAAGGACTATGAACAGCAAGCACGTTGCGTTATTGATGACAGTTGCTCTCTCCAGAGTTGCCAGCCCAGCCTCAGGAGGCGCGGATGAGCGCAGCGAGAAGCCATCGCCCCTCCGCGCAGCCCCTCGCGGCACGAAGCTCGACAAAACTGGCACGATGTGGGCGCCTTACCTCGAATGGAGACTGAAGAATCCGTCCTGGTCCGGTAATCCATTTGATCTCGTGGCGACAGTGACATTCAAGCATCTCGACAGCGGAGAAAAGCGGACCACGGAGATGTTCTACAACGGAAACAACACCTGGAAATTTCGATTTGCCGGCACACGATTAGGAAAATGGAGGTTCACCACATCGAGCAGCGATCCGGACCTCGACGGGCAAAACGGAACAACGACCATCAATCCAAACGCCGACCCAAAGATCAGCGGCTTCTTGACCCACAAGGGAAATAAGTTCGCAATCCAGGCCGGCAATCAGGGCAAATTGCAGGGATACCTGTTCACCGTTTACATGGAAAGAATGAATTTCGACGCGCTGCACTTCGCCGATTGGGACGAGGCAACGGTCCGCGCATACTGTGACGCCGCGAAGCAGAATGGCTTTGAGATCATTTTCGTCCATGTGAACAACCAGTGGTTCAAGCTGGGTGCTCTCGGCTGGAATCAACACAGCAGCCAGAACCCCGACCGAGCCACCTTCGAAATCCTCGAGAACATCATAACCACGGCGCATCAGCAAGGCTGCCGCGTGCACTTCTGGGCCTGGGGAGACGAGTCGCGCAAATGGACGCCAAAAGGCGTGCCTGGAGGCATCAACGGCGCTGCTGACAGGCGCCTGCAGCGATACATTGCCGCCCGTCTCGGTCCTTTGCCCGGATGGACGATGGGCTACGGCTTTGACCTGCACGAATGGACGAATCAAGCACAGTTGAATTCATGGGCGGAGCTCCTGCACGCCCGCCTCGGCTGGCAGCACCTCCTCTGCGCCCGAGGCCAACCGCTTTCCGGCCCGCACAACATCAATTCCTACGACGGTTTCGGACGCGATGTCCCTCTTGCCACGACGAGAAGCGGGCCGCGCGATTACCACGAAATCATGGGGGACATGGACAGCGATTTGACCCGTCCCCACTTTTACGAGGAACGCCACAGCCACCTGCGCGAAGGCTTCAACCTCAATATGGACGGAACGAGGAGACTGCTGTGGTGGGAAACCATGGCGGGCGGCATGGGAGGCTTCTTCGGCTTCTACCCCCGCAGCCCATATCCCTATCCCAACCCCGAACAACTGCGAACACACTACACGTTCTGGCACACGCACAAACGTTTCCTGTTAAACATGAAGCCAGCCAACAACCTGACGAGCGCTGGTGGGTACGTGATGAAGGGTGAATCGAACAAGCATTACCTGTTCTACAAAGAGACCACTGATACGATTCAACTGGACCTCACGGGGATGGATGGACCACAGCCGGCGGTGGCGGTTGAGACAAACAAGGCCTACAAGGAGATCACACTGGGCACGTTAAAACCGAAATCTCAGACGATCCGACTCCCTTCCTCCTCCGACTGGGCCATTGCCGTGGGCGATTTCGGTGGCGACAGACCAGGACCGTGATGCGGGTAAACGGCTTCCGAAGGGCAAAGCCGAAGCGTTGAAAACCGCATTCCCAGGAAGGAGAAACACATGAGTCTTCATCCCAATGTCCGTCAGTTCACGAGGGCAGCCGCGAGAGCAATTGCATGCCTAGTCCTGGGGGCAGTCGTCACAATCTCAATATGTGACGCCCGGGCAGAGCAAGGTCTGAGGCTCGAAAAAACCGGTACTGTGCAAGTCTACTTCACGTACAACAGCAAGCCGCTGCTTTCATTCGGCGGCTTATCCGATTTCATTTTCTATGCCGCGGAAGACGCCTACAACTACAAACTCTGGGCTGACTGGGCTGCCGATCACGGAATCAACCACGTCCGCGCCTACCCGCCCTTGAGCTGGAAGCACATTGAGAAATTCACACGAGAAAACGGCGGCTCATTGGAAAACGTGCTTTTCCCCTACCAGGAAACCAGCCCCGGAAGCCGCCAGTTCGACCTCACTAAATTTGATGATGCCTACTGGCGGCGCTTCCGTCAGCAATCTGAGTACCTCGAATCCAGAGGCATCATTATTCACCTGCTGATGTGGAACGGCTGGCAGTTGCGAGCCAGCGATACCCCCGGCCGCGACAAGTCCGACATTGACTGGGCCGGCCATTTCTTCAACCCGGCCAATAATGTCAATTCCTTCACAGACCATCTCGGTCGAGACCTGAAAAACCGCTTTCAGATCTATCACTCCGTGGCCGATAAGAAAACCGATCTCGCCAACGCCCAGAAAGCCTGGTTCCAAAACCTCGTCAAAATGACAGCCGATCTCAACAATGTCTACTACGACCTCGTCCATGAGATCAAGGAACATTACCGCGACTGGGAAAAGGTGAAACCCTGGATTCGCGAGATGGCCGTGACCGTGCGCGATTCGTACACCAGGCTCCAACCCGGCAACCCGGTGATTATCGGCATGGATACCGGTGGGCTGACCGAGAAACAGCGCGACTGGATGTTTACGCGACCCTACTTCGACATCCTGATCTACGGGAAGGCCCACAAGGTCGCCAACGCCCGCCAGTGGCGCATCCGATACAAGAAGCCTTACATTCCTCAGGAAAGCTGGGATGATAACGGCCAGAAGTACAGCTACATCCATCCCGAGCAGAGAGTGCACAGCCGCAAATATATGTGGAAATTTATGATGGCCAAGTGCCAGCAGATGGACCTCTACATGAAGCCAAGGGTCGGTTTCTCCTCCAAGAATCTGCCAAAACACCCGCATAATTACGATCCGCGGGCACACAACAAGTTCGAGGACGATGCGCTTGTCCTCCGCAAATTCTGGGACAGCCTGGTTGACTACCCGAACCTTTGGTTCAACGGCCGAATCGAGTCCGGCCCCGGCAGCCATAAGTACGTCCTTTCCTCAAACACGGAGGCGGTGGCCTACATGTCCTCCCCTACAGGAAGAGAGGGAGCGAAGTTCAAGGCTCAAACGCTCAAGCTCAACAGCCTTTCCCTGAAGGACGGGAGGTATACTGCCGAGATCGTTAGACCTGATTGTGGTATTCTAAACGTTCGCGATGTCACTGCAAAAGGAGGCGCTGTATCGCTTGAGCTGCCGCCGTTCACCGATGACATCGCCGTCCATATCTACGGAGAGGCAAACCAATGATCGCAGATCAAACACACACATCAAGTACACGCGTGCGCGCTTACTGAAGCTAACACGCAAACCACCCTGAAACATAAGGAGGCAACTATGAACAAGTTGACACGTCGTCAATTCATCATTCGCGGAAGTTCCGCAGCAGTTGGCGCCGCGGTAGGCGTCAAGCATCTGTCCGCCGCTGAGAAAAAACCAGCAGACAAAAGCCGCATCGTTCTCGTCCGAAGCGAGAGCGCATTGGGCGCCACCGCACGACCATCGCCGGAGGTCGTCCAGAAAATGCTCGACGCCGCGCTCGTGCGCTTTTCCGGTGAGTCCAACCCGAAAGCCGCCTGGGCGAAGTACATCAAGCCCTCCGACACAGTCGGCGTGAAGATGAACGTCATGATGAATGCCACGCGTCCCGAGGTCGTCCGCGCTATTGTGACTCGACTCCTCGACATCGGCGTGAAGAACGAAAATATTATCATCTGGGATCGCAACAGAGCGGGCATCGGTATGGAAGGGATCGAGACACGAAACCGCTCTTTCGGCTACGACGAGAAGACACACGTCAGCAAAATCATTACCGAGAAATGCACCGCCCTCATCAACGTCCCCGGAGTCAAAGCTCACTGGATCACCGGAATTGCCGTCGTATTGAAGAACTGGGTCGGTGTGATCCGCGGCCTGAACCCGTCCGACCGGGGTGTGACCTACGCCATCCATGCCGACAACGGCGCCGAGTGCTGCAAGTTCAACGCCATGCCGGTCATCCGCGACAAATGCCCGCTGGTCGTCGTAGACGCCCTCCGTCCCCTCTGCCACGGCGGCCCGCAGGTCAACCCACGCTACCTCTGGCCGTACAAGGGGATTTTGGTCTCAACCGATCCCGTCGCCATGGACGTTGTCTGCCAGCGTATCATCCAGGAGCAACGCGACAAGCTCGGCCTCGGCCCGATCCAGCCGCCAGTGAAGCATGTTCCCCTCGCGGACAAAAAGTATCACCTCGGCACGAGCGACTGGAACAGTATCGAACTTACGCGCGTGACCGTCTGAATCACGCGCATAGCAATGCGAACAACAGCTTGGGACCGGATAACAGGATGAACGAGATATGTCGGATAGTGTCATCTTGATCATCCTGTAATCCTGTCTCGAATTCCTTCCCTCTCCGCGTCTTGCGCATTCCAGGCGTGGGAGGAAACGGTCTTCTGCGCGATGGTCAGACAGCGCATTTTCGTTTTTTGTCTTGACATCCCCGCCTTGAGCGCTAAATCATATTTCGTTGTGCAGCAAAAGAGCATGACGTTCCTTGCGGAAATCGCCGCGAACACCCTGGGGAACACGCAAAAACAAGGCGATCCGCCAAGCAAAAGGGGGGCGAGATATGACTCGTCAGCTCCGCTCCGCTCTTGTTTCTTCCGTGCTGCTTTCTGCCTTTTGTGCTCCTTCCTGTTTCGCGCTGGTCATCACCAGCCTATCCACTCTCCCCGATGGTGCGAAAGACGAGTTCTACAGCTTCCAGCTCGAGGCAGAAGGTGCAGTCGGTCATGTGACATGGGAAGTCGAGACCGGGGACAAGGAATACGTCGAGATCGAGACGCCGCACCATTTCGCCGGCAGTGCCAATGCGAATCCAATCATAGACGAAACTGCCAAGAAGGCCGACGTACCTCTTCCCTTTGATTTCCCATTTTATGGAGAGACCTACCAGAAGCTACTTGTAAGCAGCGCCGGACACATGGGCTTTAAGGGCGTTCAAATCGGTCCGGAACCCGCGAGGCGCTTTGAAGAAAGCATGACTGGCATGGTGCCACTCATGGACGACCTGTACATCAAAACGCCGGGGGACCCGATCACAGGCGACGGTGTCTTCGCTGAGGTCGTTCCCTGGCGATGCGTGGTCACGTGGAGAGGGAGGAGTTCAAGCGACAGAAAAGAGCCGGACAGAGAATTCCAGGGAATCATCTATCCAAGCGGGCAAATCGCTTTCAATTACGGCGACGGCAACCACGATCTCCAGGCAATCGTTGGCATCTCGGCTGGCGATGGGGACACGAAACATTGTCTGTATTCCGTCAAGGATGGTGCGACTGACCTGCAGAATGCGCCGTCATCTCGCTTCATGTTGTCGGCCCTGCCGCCGCAGCTCGAGCTCCATCGCGGCGCGGGTATTATATCGGGCACACCGACCGAGTTCGGCCTCTGGGCATTTCGTGTTACGGCAACGGATAGCGGAAGCGAAGCTCCGTCCGTCAGCCAGGTCTTTTCGATAACCGTCCCCGGTCTTTCCATTCACACACGCCCTGGCGGAGTCTTCATCAGGAAAGGCGAGCCGGGTACCATTTCGTGGGGCGGCGGCGGAATCGGTGACACGGTCACCGTAAAGCTTCTTAGGGGCGGCGAGCTTCTGGAGACCATCCTCGACAATGCCCCGAACGAGGAAGGCGTCATGTGGCAGCCGCCCGATGAGTATCCCCTTGCAGATGATTACACAGTCATAGTCGAGGACAACAGCGATCCCCCGCTCTCCGACTCCAAGCCGTTGACCATCTGGGACGTAAACGTCCTCGTGCCGCAATGCTGCCCGACGATTCAGGAAGGCGTTGACCTGGCGCGCGACGGCGACACCGTCCTCATTGCTCCTGGCACCTACGTCGAGAACGTCCTCGTCCAGAAGAACATCACCCTGGCCGGTGCCGGCGGTGGCGAGACCATCCTCGATGCTGGCAGAAATCAGTCGCCTCTGAGAGTGATTAATGCGAACAACGTCATCGTCCGTGATCTGACCCTCGCCTACGCGGGGGGAGACGCCTTCGGCGGAATCCACTGCATCGAAAGCACCATGACGATTGACAACTGCAAGATTCACAGCGGCGAAGCGACGTTCGGAGGAGGCATCTTCCTCGATCAGTGCGTTGCCCTCATCACCGGCTGCGAGATCACCGGAAACGCTGCCGAAGAAGCGGGCGGCGGCTTGTATGCCTGGGCATCGCAAGTCGTCGTCAGAAACAGCATCATCAAGGAAAACACGGCGAAAGAAGGCGGAGGCCTTTTCCTGTGGTATTCCGTGCCGCAGGTCGTTCGGACGATCATCACAAAGAATGAAGCAGAGGCCGGTGCGGGCATATTCTGCGACGAAGCTGCTCCCGTCATCGTCAATTGCGCCATCGCCGACAACATCGCCGCACCTGGCGCAGGCGGAATCCACTGCCAGACGCCTGCTCCAGTCCTGTCTTCTCCCCTTATCATGAACTCGATTCTCTGGGGAAACGGCACCGCCGTCTCAGGGCCAGAACGGCTCAAAGTCACCTATTCCGACATAGAACATCAATCCTTCGCTGGCGCTTCAGGAAACATATGCGCCCCGCCCATGTTCGTGGACGCCTCGGCAGGCGATTACCATCTCGCGGGGGGCTCTCCCTGCATAGACGCAGGGAATCCCGATCCGCTTTACAACGACGCTGACGCCACCCGTTGCGACATGGGCGCCTTCGGCGGCTCGGGTTACGCCCCCAATCATACGTGGATCACCCACATCATCCGTGACTTCGTTGACCTGACTGAAAACATAGATGTCTACTGGCTGACAACCGCATTCACCGACGCTGTGGGGCAGTTCAGTGAGAACCTCCTCTCCGGCTGGTCAGAAGGCGTCAGCCTCAATCCCGACGAGAAGTGGAGGCCGACCTCCACAGGCTCGCCCCGCTGGAAGTTCTTCCGCGTGCTTCCCGGGCAATGAGAATTCAACCGTCATGGGAGGGATCCGAGAAATGAAAAAACCACGAATTCCCGATCTCATTGCCGCAGTCGCTTGCCTGATCCTCCTCTGCGGGATGATCTCGCCAACCCTCGAACGCTCACGTGAACAGATTCATCGTGCCAGGTGCGTCAGCAATCTGAAACGTCTCTGGCGGGCATTCAGCGCGTACGTTCACGACCACGATGGCCGCTTGCCGACAACCGGCAGGTGCGACCGAAACTATCCAGAAGATTGGACATGGGGAGGCAGCGTCCTCCCTGTCCCCCAGACCCTCGAAGCAGTTGACCGCATCGAGATAGAGAGAGGGGCGATCTGGCCGTACGTCTACGGGTCGTTTGTGTCAGAGGACGATGACTGGTACGCTGACCCAAGGAAAAACGTTTACGTGTGCCCCACAGTCGGCCCGGTCGGAAGAAAACGAGGCCTGATCTATTCCATGAGCTACGAGCTCGACATTTTCCCAGGCGGGGCAAAGCTCACTGCGATCAGTTGCCCTCACGACATATTCCTCCTGATTGAGGAGAGCGAGTTCACGGTCAACGACGGCAGCTTCAGCCGCTATAGCCGAGAGAACGACATCCCCCAGAGCGAGATGCACGGCGGCGGTGCCAACCACCTGTTCTGCGATGGGCACGTGCAGTACCTATCGAGGCAAGAACTCGAAGAAAGGATGCAGAGCGGCGAAGGCTTTGAGTGGCAGCAGTAACGGCCGTCAGGGAACGTGAAAGGGTCGCGATACGCCGAACAGGGTTCCGCTCGATGGTTGAGGGCGGGACGCCCTCTGTGGAGTGCGGGAGCGCAGCTCCCGCTTTCGAAGGCGGTAGCAAGCTGCCGCACTCCAAAGGCTTCGCCCGCGCGATCGGCCCAATGCGCGTAAGTCAGCCACGTCGCTTTCTGCCTCATGGGATTCGAGCGCTACCTGGACAGCCAAGGGCCGCCAATAGCCGAAAGCAAATGGTCTCCACAACCGAGAGTGACGCATCAAGATCAGGGGAATAGACCAATGAAAAGGGAACACATTGCTCAATGCGCGATCATCGGAGCCTGCCTGCTATTCTGCCTGGCGATGGTTTCACCCACGCTCGAATTATCACGCGAGAAAGTCCAGCGGGCGAAATGCGCCAGCAACCTCAAGCACCTGGGAGCAGCTTGGGCTGCATACCTGAGCGACTACGGGGGGTACATGCCAGCGTACGGAGGGATCATTCAGTTCAAGTGGGGGGTGGGTAGCGGCTGGATGAACAGACTCTTCCCCTATCTCTCCCCCGACGCTGTCGGCAAGGGCCCCAGCTACCCGGAAAGCGCCAACACGAAGAGCACCGAGGCATTCCGGTGTCCGTCCCTTCGGCGTTCGGCGATAGATGGCCGCGTCTTCCTGTCAAGTTACATATTGAATTCGCGGCTGTACCTCGACTCCACAGCCGGCAAGTTCCACCCGGGGAGGCTGAAGTTCCCTCAGAAGGTTATCGTGCTTTACGACCGGAACGAGAAAACCGCTGCTTGTGATGATGCGGACATGACCGATGAGTGGGGAAATAGCAACGGTGGAGACCCCTGGGGGCGCGGCGGGCTGTGGGGATCCCACACCGGCAGCCCTCCTTATCCCGGACCCCATTCTGGCGGTTACAACATTCTCTTCGCTGATTGGCACGTGGCATGGTTTGGCGAATGGGATAGCGAGAAGATGACCCGGCACGCGGTATTCTGACTTCGGCCCAAAGAGGCTCTTTCACAAAGGCTACCACGCCCTCAGCGTCCAAAGTTCAAAGGGTGCCGCTGTATTCCCGTGACAAACGTGGCCTCCCGGTCCATGAACAGATCAAAGGTCCCCCTTTATCCGGTGCCCCTTCAGGGAGTCAAACAAATACAGCGCCTGGGATCCTCCCATGGGGCATCAGGTCTACGCGGTACCTTCCTTATAGCGGCGGGATCGCAGAGAAGCCCTGAAAGGGCATCATACTTTAGCCCAGGGCAACGCCCTGGGAGCTGGTCGCACCAAGCCGTGTCCAAGCCCTGTAGGGGCGCAATGACCTCCAGCGTGCCCCTGAAACGCAGCCACACCCCTCAGCCGCTTTTTCTTGACAAATGACAGCAAATGTGGCATAATCTTGCCACAAACCTGGAGAAGGAGGCTCCGTGAGCTGGTTCACCACCAGGACCTCCTTTTTCTCTGCGTTCTTCGCGTCCTCTGCGGTTGGCCGAATAATGAGGGCATTCCAGTATGCCCTCTCGTCGAGAAAGTACTGAAAAATACTGGAATTTTCGCCCGTTTTCGGGGTTAAAAGGGCGATGCGCTTCCCGTTTATTCGCAAGGGGTTGCGACGCAAGAAAGGCCACTTTTTGTGCATGAAAAGGATATAAATGACACCGTTCGCGTCGCTCGAAAAAATCCAGAAGGCCCCGCGGCTCTACCTGCGCCCGAGAATTTGGCTCAAGCCTTTGCTCGACAAGCCCGGCCAAAACCCGGCAGTAGTTCAGAGGCGGCAACTGTGAGGATAAGCGGACAATGATAACCGACGTGCCACGGAGACGCAGCCACACCCAGTTCAAAATCGCCCTTGAGTCTATTGAAAAGCTGTGGTATAATGTATTGTTTTTCTCCCATGGATTGCGTGTGTCAGCTTTCCAAATCGGTCCCCCTTGCTGCAAGGAGATGCTGCAAATGAAAGCGATCACCGAACGAGGTTTTGCAGTAGCTTTCTGTCTTTTGGCCACCGCTCTGCTGACAGGAACGTGCAAGGCGGCCACCGTTCCAGCCGAAGGCGGTGAGGCTCAGGGGCTACGAAAGATAGGGCTGTCTTCCTACTATGACGCCCAGCCGATCTCGGTAACCCCGACCGCTCCTTCGTACTCTCTTCCGATTCAGTTCAGCGACATCGCCAATGCGGACACCGTGGATGGGGTTCTGCAACTGGACGACAACGCGAAAGAGGCCATCGAGCGAAACGGCTTCGTGGTCGTGAACGCGACGAACCCGCTCGGCAAACCTTACGAGGACATGGTCGAGCCGTATGTGGATGTGACACGCGAGAGCGTGCCGATCTTTGTCACTTCCGATTCCATGCTCCATCTCTATCACGTCCAGTTCGGCGAGATTCTGAAGTGCGTCGAGGAGAATGAGTTCTTCGCCAAAGTCGTCTCCATGACGAGCGCGCTGCTGGATGAATCGCTCAATCAACACGAGTCTTTCTCTGCGGACCTCAAAGAGGCGGCTCGGAGGAATGTCGCCTATTTCACCGTCGCCACGAAACTCCTCGGCGAAGAGGTCACCGTCTGGGCCGACGTCTCGGAGGAGGTGGATTACGAGCTGACCAAGATCGAGGAGCACGCCGGATTCGAGGACAGCAGGCTCTTCATATACAGAGAGGACTACTCCCAGTACGTTCCCCGAGGGCACTACACTCGAAGCGAGACGCTGAAGAAGTACTTCAAGGCCCTCATGTGGTATGGGAGGATGTCTTTCCTGCTAAAGGGCGGCGACCCGCCCGACGCTCTCATCTCAGAAGAGGACGCGAGGATTCAAACCATCCAGGCTTCGCTCATAGCTCTCGCGCTGGACAGCCTTCCGGCTGAGGGAACATCCGTCGCCGACATCTGGAATCGGATCTACGCCGTGACCGCTTTCTTCGTCGGCCTGGCCGATGATTTGACGCCGTATGAGTACAAGGAGTCCATTCTCAAGGTTTTTGGGGAGCCGGTGAACGTGGAGGACTTCAACAATGGAGACAAGATGTTCGATCTGAAGGTCGAACTGGCTTTGCTCCGGAGTCCCCTGATTTACGGCGGCACGGGAGAAATCTACCTCGAGCCGCCCGTCGGCCCGGACGACCTGGACGAGCTCCTGGAGGAGACCAAGGGCATGCGGCTCATGGGGCAGCGGTTCATTCCCGATTCCTACATGTTTCAGCACCTGGTTTTTCCCGCCATCATGGACTACACCGGTTCGGGCAATCCGTTCACGTTGGGAGTAACGGGCACTGGTCGCCTGACCAGAGTGTTCCCAAGAGGATTGGATGTGATGGCGGTCCTCGGCTCAGACGAGGCGCTGACAATCCTGGAGCGCGAGGGCGACACGGAATACGAATACTACGATAAGACCCTGAATGAGCTGGTGGCGCTCTTCCAGTCGTTCAGCGAGGATGACTGGAACAAGAATCTCTACTGGAGCTGGCTCTACACGCTGAAGTCTCTGCTGGGCAACTATGGCCAAGGGTATCCCGCCTTCATGCAGGGAACGGCTTGGAAGGACAAGGAGCTGAACACTGCTCTCGCCTCGTGGACGGAGTTGAGGCACGACACGATCCTCTACGCGAAGCAGAGCTACACTCCTGGCGAGACCTCCATTCCGCCCCCGCCCGATCGGGGCTACGTCGAGCCTGTACCCGAGTTCTACAACCGCCTCCTGGCGCTGACCCGCATGACCCGAGTCGGGCTCGATGATATGGACGTTCTGGACGAGACCCAACGCGACAGACTCCAGGGCCTCGAGGACGTACTGGCTCGCCTGGCGGATATCTCCATCGCTAAACTCAAGGGAAACGAGCTGAGCGAGGACGATTATCAGTTCATCGAGGATTTCGGACAGGTTCTGAAGCCGCTTGTCGAAGACCTTTCCGACGAGGAAGGGGCAAAGACCACGCTCATCGCCGACGTCCACACGGACATCAACTCCTACCAGGTCCTGGAAGAAGCCGTCGGTTACGTCAAGTTCATCGCCGTGGCTTATCAGATTCCGGATGGAAGAATCCTTCTGGGGGCGGGACCCGTTTTCTCCTACTACGAGTTCAAATGGCCGATGAACGACAGGCTCACGGACGAGAAATGGACGGGGATGCTGGAGAAAGAAGAGAACCCTGCTGAGCCAGACTGGGTCAGAAGCTTCATGCATCCCGTAACGTTCTTCCCGGAGAAAGAGGACGACACCGACGCCGACCAGCTCCCCGATTCCTGGGAGAGATCAATCTGGAAGAGCATAGACGTGGTCAACGATCCCAATGGCGATGAGGATGGCGATGGCTTCACGAACGAGCAAGAGCGCATTGCCGGAACGAGTCCCAATGATCCTGACTCCTGCTTGCGGGTGCTCAACATTCTGCCCGATGACGCCGGCGCCCTCCTGTCCTGGACCAGCGTCCCCGGAAAGCGATACCGCGTCTGCTATTCCCACGATCTTGTGACGTGGCATCTGCTCGAAACCCCCGTCAATGCCGAGTCTGAAACCGCAGATTTGACCGACCCGGGAGCAACTTCTCCCGCGCGGCGCTTTTATCGGGTAAACGTTATTCCATAGGTTCTATCGCTGCATCTCTTGACCTGTAGGAGAGCTTGTGCTATAAGCGTAACGAGGGGTTCATTCCCTTGAGTACGGGCCACGGTGTTCGGAATCACGCCCTTCACTGCAAGGAGGTGGCCGAAATGAAAGCGCTCATTCAACAAGCGTCCGCAGCGGTCTTGTGTGCCGTGTCCGCTGTTTTGGCAACAGGCACATGCGAAGCCAACCCGACCGAAGGAAACGACACGGGGATACGAAAACTGGAACTATCCTCCTACTACAGCGCCCAACCAATCTCCGTAACCCCCAGGGCCCCATCCTATTCGCTCCCCATTCAGCTTGGCGATATTGCTAACGCTGACCGCGTCTGCGGGGCATTGCAACTGGACGACAACGACAAGGAGGCCATCGAGCGCAACGGCTTCGTCGCAGTGGACAAAAGGAGTCCAATGGGCGAGATGTACAGCGACATGGTCGAGCCTTACGTGTATCTGAAAGAGACTACCATACCGATCTTCGTGACCTCTGATTCCCTCCTTCACCTGTATCACGTTCAATTCGACGAGATTTTGAGATGCGTCGAGGAGAACGAGTTCTTTCCCATCCTGGTGTCAATGAGTAACGCCTTATTGGAGGAATCGCTCAGCCAGTACGAGTCGTTCTCAGGAGACCTTCAAGAAGCCGCGAAAAGAAACGTCGCCTATTTCGTCGTTGCCATGAAACTTCTTGGCGCGGAAGTCACCGTTCCCGATTTCGTGTCCGACGAGGTGGACTACGAACTGAGCGAGATTGAGGCGCATTCCGGATTCAAGGCAAGCAAGATTTTCATATACAAAGAGGACTATTCGCAATACGTCCCCAGGGGGCATTACACCCGGAGCGAGACGCTGAAGAAGTATTTCAAAGCGATGATGTGGTACGGAAGGATGGCCTTCCTGCTGAAGGGGAGCGAATTCTGGGGGCCTGCGGGCGAAGCCCTGATTTCAGTGGAGGACGCGAGGATTCAAACCATCCAGGCTTCTCTCATAACGCTCGCCCTCGACAGCCTCAAACCTGAGGACAAGCCCATCGCTGACATCTGGAACCGGATTTACGCAGTGACGGCCTTCTTCGTCGGCCTTGCCGATGACCTGACCCCGTACCAGTACAAGGAGGCCATCCTCAAGGTCTTTGGCGAGCCGGTGAACGTGGAGCACTTCAACGACCAGCAAAAGATGTTCGACTTGAAAGTCGAACTGGCTCTGCTGCCCAGTCCCCAAATCTATGGGGGGACAGGAAACTCCGTGGTTCTTCCGCCGATCACTCCCGAGAAGTTGGACGAAGTTTTGGACAAAACGAAGGGGCTGCGGTTCATGGGCCAGAGGTTCATTCCGGATTCCTACATGTTTCAAAATCTGGTTGCACCAGTCGTAGGGCTATATGTGGGGTCCGGCAAACCCTTTACGATGGAATACACTCTGGTCGGCTCCGCGAGATGTTTTCCGAGAGGCTTGGACGTCATGGCGGTCCTGGGTTCAAACCAGGCATTGACAATTCTGGAGCGAGAGGGCGACACCGACTACATCAATTACGACAAATCCCTCAATGCCCTCGTCGCCCTTTTCGAGACGTTTACAGACGAGGATTGGAACAAGAACCTCTACTGGAGCTGGCTGTACACTTTGAAATCGCTGCTCGGCAGCTACGGCCAGGGCTATCCCGCATTCATGCAGAAAACCGCCTGGAAGGATAAAGAACTCAACACCGCACTCGCTTCCTGGGCCGAGCTGCGCCACGACACTATTCTTTACGCGAAGCAGAGCTATACTCCCGTGCTTTCATCGGTTCCGCCGGAGCCCGACCCCGGCTATGTGGAGCCGGTGCCTGAGTTCTACAACCGGCTGTTAGCTTTGGTCAGACTGACCAGAACCGGCCTCGACGATATGAACGTCCTGGACGAGACGCAAAAGAGTAGGCTCGAAGGACTGGAGGCCGTGTTGACCCGCCTCCTGGCCATCTCCATAGCCGAGCTGGAAGGGGAGAAGCTCACCGAAGACGACTACGACTATATCAAGTCCTTCGGCTACACCCTGGGCCCACTCGTCGAAGGCCTTTCAGACGAGAAAGCGGTGCAGACCACCCTCATCGCGGACGTCCACACAGACTGCAACACCATGCAGGTTCTGGAAGAAGGCGTCGGCTACGTCAAATTCATCGCCGTGGCCTATATGATTCCGGACGGAAGAATCCTCCTAGGCGCGGGGCCTGTCTTCTCCTACTACGAGTTCAAGTGGCCCATGAACGACAGGCTCACGGACGAGAAATGGACCGAGATGCTGGAGAAAGAAGAGAACCCTGCTGAGCCAGACTGGGTCAGAAGCTTCATGCACCCCGTCACCTTCTTCCCTGAAAAAGCGGATGACACCGACTCAGACCAGCTCCCCGATTCCTGGGAGAAATCCATCTGGGGCAACACGGAAGAGGTCAGCGACCCACACGGCGATTACGATAACGACGGCTGCACGAACGAGCAAGAGCGCATTGCCGGAACGAGTCCCAATGATCCTGACTCCTGCTTGCGGGTGCTCAACATTCTGCCCGATGACGCCGGCGCCCTCCTGTCCTGGACCAGCGTCCCCGGAAAGCGCTACCGCATATCCTACTCGGACGACTTACAAACATGGTATCTGCTGGGAACGCCGCTGACGGGCCAGGGCCAAACCGCCGAGCTGTCTGACCCAGCAACGGCTTCTCCCTCGCAGCGCTTCTACCGCGTGAATGTCATTCCATAGGGTGAACCCGCGGGGGCTCAGCCCGATTTTCTTTTTGGCGCCGGACTCAGAAACGAGCTCAACTTCTGGAGAATCTACGAAGACACACCAAGACGAGAGCAAGTTCAAGGGCTTCCTGCTGACCGTCAGCAGGAAGCCCTTTCACAGTTTCCAGTTCCTCCTCGCGGCTCACGCCACCGTTTCAACGAAGGAACCGGGCAAGGCAACGTTTCGCTCTTCCCGACATCGGCACAACTTTCGCCACTTTTTGTCTTCTCCGCTGTGCCGACTTCCTATCGCACCCCTTTAGGCGTCCTCCGCTTCAGGAGGTCCATTATCTTTTTCGTCTTCTCGGGGTCCTTCATCATTTCCACCCCCATCTTCATGCCTTCCTTCGCCTCATCCGGCATGTCAAACAGCCACTCATTCTCGATCTTGTGAAACATGAATTTCCCTGTCTGCTTTTTCCCGTTAACAGTCAGAGAAACTTCCACATTTGCCCAGTCGCCCTTAATCTCTGAACCCAGTATCTTAAATTTCCCAAGTTTGCCGCCCCCCGCTTGCTGCTCTATTGTCTTTTTCTTACCCGTTACCTTGATCATTTCATCGAGCATCTCACGTACGTCTGGGGCGCAACAATCCAGCATACCGTCCAGGTCCTGCTTCTTCACAGCCTTAAGATATGCTTCGGCCGCCTTTTCGGGCGTGCTTCTCTTGCCTCCACAACCAGGCAACATCACTAAACCGAGCGCCAAGCCCACAATCAAAGCCACACCCAACGTTGAACGCAATAGCAACCTGGCACACGAACAACTCACTTCGCCCTCCTTTCTTTTCGTCCTGTTCCAGTCCTTCCTAACACTGATCCGTGTGTGGCGTGCAGCCTATCCCATTCCTATTGCCAAAGGCAAACAAAATCTCGGATGCTTGCATGCAAGATACTGCCTTCCGAGGGTAGGTTGAAGCTCCAGGGAGACTTGCAGGAGAAGGTCTGGCGGAGCGCCAATGGACAAAACAGGATATCGCGAGCTGCCAACCGGCCGAGACACCACTGCTATTCAGCCGCGAAGTCTCGCCATGCCGCCTCAGCCCGCGCTGGGTCCACATCGCCATCGTGATGAAGTCTCTTCGGTTCATGGATCACCTGCCTCCCTCTCTCCTCTGTAGTTTCCCAGAGAACGCGCCTGGACAAATACGAATCCACATTTTTCGGCTGGACTCAGCCCCTGGCTGTGGCTACCATAACACAGTCGTTAGCATTGCTGCCATGAGTCGAACACGTCACCCGAGCGGAGGGACATGGCATTTTGACAAGGAGAACCTTATGCCACGCATGAACCAGAAGAGGTCAAGGAAACTCGTTCAATCATCCGGTTGCAGCCGGCGCTCATTTCTGAAAGCAACGCTGGCGGCTGCTGGGGCGCTGGCACTTCGGCGATCCGCCTTTTCCGCGAGAGAAGGGCGATCCGCGGCCTCAGACCTTGGAAAGGTCAAGAACGCCATCGTCATTATCTCTGATACGATGCGCCGCGATGCGGTGAAATGCTATGAGAACAATTGGGTTCACACCGACAATCTTGGTGAGTTTGCCAAGCGATGCTGGGTGTTTGATAACGCGTACATCGCTTCCTTCCCCACGGTTCCAATGCGCAACGACGTCCTGACCGGCACGTACACCTTCACCTACAAGCCCTGGTCGCCCATTGACCCGAAGTCTGTGACCATTCAGAGCTGCATGCGCCGGGCTGGCGTCATCACCGCCCTTGTGGTCGACACCCCACACCCATTCGCCCCCGGCTACAACTATCAGCGTGGTTTCCACTCCTGGCAGCTCATCCGCGGCCAGGAGCACGACCCTTTGCGCACGTCCCCCCAGGAGGTTACCTTGCCCTGCGATGCGAACAAACTCCGCCGTCCCGAGACCGTCCGGCAATATCTCCGCAACGTCGCCGATAGAAAGACCGAGCAGGACTATTTCGTCGCGCAGACTATGAGAGCCGCCGCTCTGTGGCTTGAGCGAAACCGAGGCAACCCCGCCAGGGCGGGGTTCTTCCTCTACGTGGACACCTTCGACCCACACGAGCCCTGGGACCCGCCCGCGTGGTACGTAGAACAATACCAGAAGGACTACACCGGCCAGGACGTCATCTATCCCCGCTACGACCGCTGGAGAGACTTCCTCACCGAGGAAGAGCTGCACAGGTGTCGCTGCCTCTACGCCGGCGAAGCCACGCTCGTTGATACCTGGATCGGGCATCTCCTCCGGAAGGTCGAGGAGCTGGGTCTTCTCGAGGACACCATGATCATCATCACCTCCGACCACGGCTTCTGCCTCGGCGAGCACGGCTACATCGTAAAATCCCTCATTAGAAAAAACTCCTACCAGGACATTCCCCTCTACCCGGTGATCAGCCGCATTCCGTTCTTGCTCTACCATCCCGAGCTGAAAGGCGGTCGCCGCGTCAAAGCCCTCATCCAGCCGCCGGACATCATGCCCACCATCCTCGACTCCATGGCCATCAGCACACCCAAGACAGTCCCAGGCAAATCACTGATCCCACTCTTCACCGGACAACGAAACAAGGTCCGCGACTTCGTCATCTCCTCCCCGACCATCTCCCATCCCAACATGAAAATCCCCCGCCCCTGCACCCGCAGCAGCATCTGTGACGGCGAATGGTTCCTCATCTACGGCGCGCAAGTCGGCAAGGGAAGGGGAGCCCCACAGACCGAAGCGGTTGACAGCACAAACAGGGAACAGACTGCGATCGAAAAAGAAGAGTTCTGGCCGGAGCTCTACCACTTCGCCTCCGACCCAAACTGCGAGAAGAACGTCATCGCCGACCACCCCAACCCCGCCAAACAACTCCACAGCCGCTACTACGACTTCCTCGTCCAAGCCCGCGTCCCCGAACGCCACCTCAAATACTTCCGCACCATCTGAAAACCGCGCCCCATGACACGCAACCCTGCACCTCTGCGTCCTACGCGATCTCTGCGGCCGTTCGCCTCTTCGAGCCGTCCGCTCACTCAATCCCGACCCTGTAGAACTTCCGAGTGTGGGCCGGGCTGGGATCGATCCAAGTCGATGCTTCCCCCTGGGAGGCAACTATCCCCTCCTCCTTCCAGGATCCTCCCACCAGATCAGTGCAACACCAAATAATGTACCTGTCGCCGGGCCGGCTCTTCCACCCAAGGCGAGGCTCCCCGCCGCTCAACCTCATGACTTCAACCATCTTGAAAGGCCAAGAGCCAAACTCATACGCGCCCATATCCACTTTGCGGCCCCAGATACGCGGATTCCCGTCCAGATCAACCGCCTCCCACATCCAGACCTAATTCTTCCCCGCATCAATGCACGGTGAGCCCGGCAGGAGACGGTAATCCCCTTCGACCCAAACATCGTCCTTCCGGTCAAATGGCGTACCGGCATCGTCCCAATACCCGGAGCGTAAGAAGCGCGGGGCATCAGCGATATTCCCCTCCCCAACTGCGGCCCAGTCCCAGTCCTGGATGCATGAATACGGCGGCGCACTCGACGCGACAAGCTGCGGGTACTGCGGGCCCCGGTTCCCCCAGATGATGCAGTTGACAATCGTGCCAGTGCAGGAGTGCAGCCCGCCGCCATTGGTTAGGGTCCAGTTGCCGGTGATGGAGCAGTTTCGGATGGTGCCGTTGCAGCCGTACAGCCCACCGCCGTACTTTTGGTTAAGGTTCCCGCTGATCGTGCAGTTCTCTATCGTGCCGTTGCAGCCGTACAGCCCACCGCCGTACTTTACGGGGAGGTTCCCGCTGATGGTGCAGTTCTGTATCATGCCGCTGCAGGACGATAGCCCGCCGCCATTGATTGTGGTCGAGTTGCCGGTAATGGTGCAGTTCCGGATCGCGCCGTTGCACTTGTAGAGCCCACCGCCGGACCCACTCCAACTGGTGGAGTTGCCGCTGATGATGCAGTTCTCAATCCTGCCGTTGCAGCCGTAGAGCCCACCGCCGGCCGAAGTGGTGGAGTTGCCGGCGATGGAGCAGTTTTGGATCGTGCCGTTGCACTTCCACAGCCCGCCGCCGTAGGCCGCCGAGTTGCCCCTGATGGTACAGTTCCGGATCGTGCCGTTGCACTTCCACAGCCCGCCGCCCACGGGATTACCCGAGTTGCCGGCTATTACGTTATTCTCGATCCTGGCGCGGGTACTTCGAGAAAAGAAGGACCCCCAGATTCCGCCGCCGCTGCCCCAAGACTCGCCATTGCGAATGGTGAAGCCGGACAGGATGCATCTTTCGTTTTCGGTGCCGGAGAACGAGACGACGCAGCCCGCTCGGTTCCCGTCAATGATCGTATTTGCGACGAGGTCGGAATCCAGGGGATCGGTGCTGCGGAGAACTATGTTCTTGCCATTGAACTGAATGTTCTCGACGTAACTCCCTTCGGCGACCATGACCGTATCGCCGTCCGACGCCGCATTTATCCCCTCCTGTATCCTCTTGAACGCAGTTCCCCAAGCCTTCCCGTCCCCAGAATCAGACACTCAGTCATCCACATACCACGTCACCGCTGAAATGGTTCCGGAATGTGAACAGACAAGAAAAAGCAGCACGCCTGGCAGGACAGTCTTGATGGACATCACTACCACCTCCTCGCCGTCTGGCGGCTCTTCGCATAACGATTCGTCAATTTCCCCACTTAAAAATAGCCGGACAGGCTAAGACTTCGCTATTAAACATATCACCCACACTGCTATCCGTCAACCGCCTTTCTCGCCCGGGTGTGCCTGCGTCTGCGTGGCGTGTCAGGCGGCTTTCTCTTCTTCTCGTTGCCGTCGCTCACCTCACCACTGCTGCCGGCCTTCAGCCGTCGCCACCCTTAGTGCTCCGATTCACAAATTCAATCACGTATTCTTCTTTCGACAGGACAACAGGATAGGCCTGATCCTACTCATCCTATTCATCCTGTCCAAAACTCCCCTCCCCGCGCCCTCCGCGGTTTACCTCAGTGGCATGGGCATCTTGCCCATGATTCTCCACGGGCGGGACGCCCGTGCCACCCCCTCTGCGCCACCGCGCCTCTGCGTTCCCTCCTCTTCCCTCCCTGCGCTTTCCGCGCTTGACAAAATCCTGACGATCCTGTTCATCCCGTCCAAAATCCCCCTCTCCGCGTCCTCCGCGGTTTACCTCAGTGGCATGGGCATCTTGCCCATGATTCTCCACGGGCGGGACGCCCGTGCCACCCCCTCTGCGCCTCCGCGCCTCTGCGTTCCCTCCTTTTCCCTCCCTGCGCTTTCTGCACTTGACAAAATCCTGACGATCCTGTTCATCCTGTCCAAAACTCCCCTCCCCGCGCCCTCCGCGGTTTACCTCAGTGGCATGGGCATCTTGCCCATGATTCTCCACGGGCGGGACGCCCGTGCCACCCCCTCTGCGCCACCGCGCCTCTGCGTTCCCTCCTTTTCCCTCCCTGCGCTTTCTGCGCTTGACAAATTCTCATCAATCCTGTATAATCCTGTCAAAAGAGCGGGAAAAACGCACTCGTTTCCGGAGGAACACAATGCGATCTCTGAACACATCTTTTCCACCAATTCGCCCATTTCTGCGCCTGAACGCCCAGCCTTTGCACTCCGAGCCCTCGCCAGCCCCATCCTCTTCCCCGCTTTTCCCAACCAGGTTGGGATTTTCTCGTGCTCAAACCACCCCAAAATCCCAACTTTTCGGGGGGTTCCCCCTTTTTTTAGAAATGGCAGTCCCTCAGTCTTGGGCGGCAGTCACCGAGCTCCCCTTGGCGCCCTTGGCGTCTTGGCGAGAGAACAAACATCCTCGCAAGACGGCTACCCCCTGTGCATCTCCCTTTCAAAAGGCCCTAAAAGGCCCGAATTTTCACCCCACCCCCCTTTTTTTAGGCCCAGCAGGAGTTCCCGCCCGGAAACTGCCAGTCCCCCGCCCTTCCTCTCTAAAACCTCCAAACGTAACCGGCATGATGCCCGTTCGAAACGCAGCCGGACCCCCTGCTCGACGCAGCTTGACCGGACTACGGGAATGTGGCATCATAAATCAGGAGCAACCACAATACCCACTCTTGCGAAGGAACGCCATATTGAGACCGCACCACACAAAGCTCAGGCGAGGTAGCCCTTTCCGTTTCGAGCGCTTGCCCGGAAAAACAGCGGCGGCCCTCCTCTCAGCAGCTCTCGCCCTCGCACTGATCCTTCCCACAAAAGTCCAGGGCGATAGCAGTACTCCTCTCGGTGAAGACCAGACCCAGATCACCTCCGTCCAGATGGATCAAGGCAAGGTTGTGCTCCAATGGAACGTCCGACCCGGCAGCAAGCATGTTCTCCAATGCGGACCGAGCCTGCCGCCGGACGATTCCTGGACGCAGATTGATGAAGTCATGCCGCCATGGGAGGATGCGATTGATCCCGGTGTCACGTGCCGCTTCTACCGCATTTTTCTCCCACCCAAGGTAGCCATTAACGAGATCATGTACAACGCTCTCGACGATCTGGATCAGAGAGGCGAATTTGTCGAGCTTTGCAACTGCGGGGATGTCGCGATTGACCTGTCCGGATTCGCCTTCGTCACCGGCATCCGTCACACCTTTCGGGAAGGGACGGTCCTCGATCCGGGAGACTATCTTGTGGTCGCCAAGGACCTGAAGCACATCGCCTTGCACTACGGGAGCGTCAGAAGATACGGCCCCTTTGAAGGGAAGCTGGATAACGGCGGCGAACTAATTGAGCTTGTGGATGCTGATGGCAACCTCGTGGACAGAGTCAAGTACAACGACGATCCTCCCTGGGACACCACTGCCGATGGCCTGGGGCCTTCCCTCGAGCTCGTAGACCCCACCCGAAACAACGACATCCACGACAACTGGCGAGCCAGCACAGCTCCTGCCGGCGGCACCCCCGGTGCACCTAATTCGGTACTCGATCTCGAAATCCCACCTTTCCTCTACCTGCACTCTCGCGCTCCCGACGAGCCAACTTCCTCCGATCAAGTCAACATTCAGATCAAAGTCACCGACAACGGTTCCATCACATCGGTCATGCTCAGGTACGATGACGGAACCGGGCAGCAAATCGTGCCCATGCTCGACGACGGGGAGCACGGCGATCTGGAGGCAGGCGATTCCCATTATGGAACATTCATCGGCCCGTTCGACGACAAAAGCACGGTTACTTACACTATCGAGGCGATGGACGACCTCGGCCAGGTCTCCACTCACCCCGAAAACGCCCCCGCCGAAGTGAAGCTCATCTACGTCAATGACGACTTCCTCAGGGATCGGCTCGTCAAAATCAACGAGATCATGTACCACCCTCCCAAAGACGCCGCCGGACTGCAGGATGCCGAGTTCGTGGAGATTCTCAACTCCTCCACCGAGCCGGTGGATATCACCGGATGGAGGCTCTCCGGCGGGATCAATTTCAGTTTCCCTGAGAAAGTGCTCTCCGGCGGAAAATGCGCCGTTGTGTGCCTGAACAAGAAAAGCATCGCGAAAACCTATGACATCGCCGAGGATTCCCTTTTCGGCGATTTCACGGGAAGGCTGGCCAATGGCGGCGAGAAGATCAACCTCCGAAACAAGAACGATGTCCTCATAGACTCCGTCGAATTCGACGATCACTTCCCCTGGGCCGTCGCTGCCGACGGCTACGGCTATTCCCTCGAGAGAATAGACGCCGTCGCCGACCCGAACTCCCCCCAAACGTGGGGCGCGGCGCCTCCTCCGAGCGAAGGACCGAAAGAATCCGTCTGGAAGTTCTTCCAGACAGAAGGCACACCGACCACAACGCGCCTGTATTTCTACATGACGGGAAGCGGTGAGTGCCTGATTGACGACGTGGAGCTTGTGCTGGTCAATGGCGGCGAAAATGTCCTGTCCAACAGCAGTTTCGAGGACGGCGCAACCGGCTGGAAGAAAGCGGGCAATCAGGATTTCGCCATCCAATCCGAAGCCCGACCCGGTTCCGCCGGCATTTCAAGCCTCAAGATCATTTCCCATGGCGTGGGTACAGGCAGCGGCAATGCGGTCTATCAGGACGGCATCCCGGTAAGTTTCTCGACGAGGTATCGGCTGAGCTTCTGGGCGAAATGGCTGTCAGGGACCACGCACCTGACGACGCGGTTCTCCGGCGCAACCGGAGGCGTGAGCGATCCCCTCCTGGAGAGCTTTGACCTCAGCCCCAGCTTGTTGACCGATCCATTCAGTTTCGCTTCGCCGGGCAGAGCCAACCACATGGTCACGTCCCCACCGCCCCCGATTGTCACGGAAATAGCTCACAGCCCCGTGCGTCCCCAGCAAACGGACGAGGTGAAGATCGAAGCTACAGTGACACCTTTGCCGGAGATCGCCTCCGTTTCTCTCCAGGTGACCGTGGACGCCCAGGACACCGTCCTGCCCATGTTCGATGATGGCGTTAATGGTGGGGATGCCGAGGCAGACGACAGTACGTATACAGCAACCGCCCCGTCCCATCCGCCCTACACTATCGTCAGATACAACATCTTGATCAATGGGGCGAATGGAGAACTCGCTCGCTCCCCGAGAATCCAGTCCCCCGGACAAACACACGCCTACTATGTCGAGGGGGAGCTTGACAGGGTCTCTTCACCGAACCCCGTTTACCATCTCTACATCAAGTCGAGCGACCTGAGCCTCATCGCCAGCTATGCGAATTTGAGAGACCCCGCTCACCCCAACTGGAACAAAACCGTCCCCGGGACATTCATCCATGACGGCGAAGTCTACGACGTGCAGGTCAGGCACAGGGGCAGCCGCTGGTGCAGGCCGTGGGCGGGTAAAAGGAGCTTCAAGATCGAGTTCCCTCGCTATCACCAGTTGGACGGACGACCGGACATCAACCTCAACTCCGCGAACCATTACGGCTTCACCGGATATGAGGAATCTCTTGCATTCGAGATGTTCCGGCGAACGGGCACAGCAGCCCCGATGACGAACTTCGCCCGTTTCAACATCAACAAGAGATACCACGGGTTCTATTTCCAGATCGAAAGCCCCGGGGAGGAGTTTCTTGAAGCTCATCTTGGCGAGGAGGGAGACCTGTTCAAGTCAATGGGTGACCCGTTGGGGAGGTTTCCCTACGATTGGGGCGACTGGCGGCCGCTCGAATCTCTCCAGAAATACGAGGACGTTTACCCACGAAAGTCTCTCAAGAACGAGTCCTACGAATGTCTCAGGGACGTTATCGAGGGGATGAGGCACGCCTACAATACCTCTAACTCCGCGCTGCAAGATTTTCTGGAGGACAACTTTGACATGGACCAGACTCTCAGCTACATCGCCACCGCGGCATGGATCGCCGTTTGGGATGAAGCATTCCACAATTTCTTCGCCTATCGTGACACACGCGGGAAATGGATGGTTTTGCCCTGGGATACCGACGGATGCTTCGGAGCCAATGGGGCATCCCGTTCCGGGAACTCGATCTTTGTCGGCGAGCACGGCAATCCCGACAACAGGTCAGGCTGGTCGAACGAGCTGAAGCACTACATTTTCAGCGTCCCTGCTCTCAAAAAACAATATGTCCTGAAACTGGAATCCCTCAACAGACGCGTTTTCACACCGAACGCGCTGAAGGAGTACGTGCATTCTCTCGCACCCCATGTCTGGGAGGACGCTGCCGAGGACCCGTTCGGCTGGTCCAGAACGCCGGAGGATGAGCTGGAGGACGTCGAGGATTTCATAGACCAGCGCCACGAAAACATCAAGCAGCAGATCGCCGAGGAGAAGGAAAAACCTTACTTCCAGTGATGGGAGCAGCGCTGAAAGCTTTCGACATTCCGGGCGAGCGGAGAACGAGGATGGCATGGCTATGGGGATAGACGGGCGATCCGAACGCCAACACCCACTCGCCGACGCAAACCACAAGGGCGGCGCCGCCAGGGAGTCGCCTGCCTTTACGGCCCCATCTGTACGTGGTGGGTGAGTGCCCTGCTTCCCGCGGCCTCAGCGACCTTCGGCGCCACCTGTTGGTGTGAGAAATTCTGCGGGGAGGGCAAAGGCGTTTTTCCCTATGTTCCTCTTGTCTTTGCCTTCCTGCCAATCACATTCCTTCAGCACAGTGCCAACCTGCCTGTTTTTCCGGTCTTGCCCGTATGCTGAAGTTGCCTTCCTGATCCTTCCTCCTCTGCCCTTCCCGCATATCTTTTCCGGCAAACGCTCCGCCAGAGCGATTGGGCGCAAACCTCAGTTTTTCCCAGGCCATCTGCCCGCGCAGAAAAAAGCACCTCCTCCGATCCATCCGCCGTGTGTTGCTTATCTCCCAGCGCTTCCGCCTCGCCACCTGTCCGTGAATGCCGAAGTCTCCCCCCCGAGATCGGGGAGGTCCATGCAAATGGTTAGACGCCTCGGTGAACCAACCCCAGCGCCGGCCCGTCGAGCGAAAATTCTACGATAAAAGCATCCTATGCTGGTCGGTGCTCCCCAAGTTAGGGCATGACGTCGCCGGGGGGGTTCGGGGGGTCTAATTTTCGACGTTGCGAGCACCGACAGCATAGGAATATTAGAGGATGTCGCAACCAGTGTGCCAGCGACTTGGCGGCAGGGAAAGTGCAAGCAACAGTTCTCATAATCTTTGACGGTTCAGGTGATTAAGAGACAAAATTCCGCTTGGTCTCTGACCCGCCACGTCCAATGGACCGATCTCCACATACAGAAGTGAAGTGCTTATTCGACAAGAGCGCAGAAAAAACTCGGCACCTTGCCCGACGCCGGCCGAGATAGGGCAGACGTCTTTTTTCAAAGACATTGGGAGACTCCGGCGAAGTTGGCTCGGTACCCTATCGGTGGAGACGCAAGACAGGAAGACGTGGAGGTGCTGCCACACTCCACATGGATCGTTCGGAAACATGCCGCTCAAAGCGGAATGGCAGTGCTGCGCTGGACAAGGAGTTCCGAAGCGAGGTAGTGTCGTGAATTGTTGAAAACTTTCTACACCTTGGTGTCAGTAGGCTGCCCGGTCCCCCTGGGAAAGCTCACATCTGGGGTGGAGACAACCCCGCAAGAAAGAAGTTACAGTCCCAGCTTCTTGATTTTGTAGTAGAGGGCGGAGCGGTCTATCTTGAGCATTCTGGCTGCCTTGCTCTTGTTTCCTCCGGCCTCGCGGAGAGCTTTCACGATCACCTGCTTTTCGGCTTTTTCGGCAGCCTTTTTAGCGACTTGTTTCAGGGAGAAGCCTTCCCTCTCGAAGTCAACTTCGATGTCAGGCTCTTGGTCGGAGGAATCCGCTCCGAGGCTCTGGCTGATGTGCCGAGGAAGGACGACGCGGTCTGTCAGCAAAACAGCCCTCTTGATGACGTTCTTCAACTGCCTGACGTTACCGGGCCAGGAATAGCTCATCAACCGGTTCATGGCTCCTCTGGAGATGCTCTCCACCTGCTTGTTGAACTCGAAATTCGCTTCCTCACGGAAGCGCTTGGTCAGAAACATGATGTCCCCTGTCCTTTCCCGGAGAGGAGGAACGAAGATAGGGAACTCGTTGAGCCGATGATAGAGGTCTTCTCTGAACGTTCCCTTCTCGACCGCTTTCCAGAGATTGACGTTGGTGGCGGCGAGGATCCGCACGTCCACGCTGATGGTTTTCTTCCCGCCGACCCGCTGAATTTCTCTTTCCTGGAGAACACGGAGTAGCTTGCGCTGGGCGGGAAAGGAAAGATTGGTGATCTCATCGAGAAGAAGGGTGCCGCCGCTTGCCAACTCGAATTGTCCCGGCTTTCTCTCCGTGGCTCCGGTAAAAGCCCCCCTTTCGTACCCGAACAGCTCGCTTTCGATGAGTGTCTCGGGGAGCGTTCCGCAATCAACAACCACGAAGGGTTTGTTTTTCCTCTTGCTGAAGTGATGAATTCCCCTTGCCGTCAGTTCCTTGCCGGTTCCGTTTTCTCCCTGGATAAGAACCGTGGCATCGGTAGGGGCCACAATTCTTATTTGATGAAAAAGCTCCTGGATTTTGGCGCTGTTCCCCATGAGGTGCTCGAGATTCATTTCTTTGCCAAGCTCGCCTTTCAGATAGACGACCTGGCGTCTAAGCTTTTGGGCTTCCAGGGCCTTTTCGATTCTCAAAGCGAAAGGCTCCACCTCGATCGGCTTGGACATGAAATCGTAGGCGCCGGACCTCATGGCCTTAACGGCAAGGTCTATGTCACCATAGCCGGTGATGATGACCACCTGCGCGCCGGAATGAATCTCTTTGATCCTGGGCAAGACCTCAATGCCGTCCATGTCCGGAAGTTTGTAGTCGAGGACAACAAGGTCGGGCCACACTTTCTTCACCTGCTCCAGCGCGGATTTCCCATCGCTGGCAAGGAAGGTCTCATGCCCCCTTTGGCGCAGGATTGTTGCGAGGAGTTCTCTTATCTCTTTTTCGTCATCAACTACTAATACGCTTCCCATTGCGGATAGCCCCTACTTTCGCAGAAAGTTTGCGTTATTCTCCTCTCGCGAACAAGGTCACTTCGGAGATTTTTGACTGACGCTGCCACAGCATAGCCTATCTGCCGGCGTTTTTTCCAGAACCCATCTTCACTCCATAGCCGGAGGGCGCAGGAGCAAGGCCCCGCTTAACGATGTCAACCACCTCTCGCATCGAGAAGGGTTTGTGAAGTGTCGCGAAGACATCGAGATGGGTGTAATGCTCCCGCAAATCCTCGAGGCGGCCAGTCAGGATCACTTTGAAAGGTCTTTTTTCAGGCGGGAGCCGATTGATTCTCTCCATGAAATCCTCGCCCGTGATACCAGGCATCTGAAGGTCAATGAAGACGAGCGAGTACTGAGTGCGGTGGAGCGCCTTGATCGCTTCTCCGGGGTCTGTGAAGCCATCCGCGGCGTACCCTGCGGCGTGCAGTATGTCTACGAGAAGGTCAGTGATAGCTTCCTCATCGTCAACGACCAGGATGCGAGAAATCTCCACCTTGTTGGCTTCAGCGACCTCCCGCCGGGTTGTCTTGCGCTTCGAGGCGGGAGGAAGATAAATGGTGAAAGTTGTGCCCTTACCGACTTGGCTGCTGACCTTCATTTCTCCGCCGTGTCCCTCAATGATGCCATGGCAGACGCTCAGCCCCAGACCTGTCCCGTGAACCTTACCGTCGTAAACAGCTCCGCTAACAATTGCCCCTTTCGTCGTGAAAAAAGGATCGAAGACCCTGGGTATATCCTTTTCTGGTATCCCACAGCCCGTGTCTTTGACCCTGATGAAAGGCCTTCCGTTCTCCGTGCCGGTCTGAATGGCCATCTTTTTCACTTTTGATTTGAGGATGGCGTGTCTGGCATTGATGACGAGGTTCATCACTACCGACGCGAGCATGCCCGCGTCGCCCATCACCAGCGGTACGTTTGTGGAATGATTCACGGTCAATTCTATCCCCTCACTGGTGTACTCCTTCTCCGTGACCTTTAACACGCCGTCAACTACCTCTCTGAGGCTGAGGGGTTTTTTCTTGCCATCCTTCTTCCGCGAGAATGCGAGCAGGCTCTTGGTCAAGTCGGCACCCCGAACTCCCGAGCTGCGAACGACCTCGAGATTTCGCCGGGCTGCGTCCGAAAGCTCCTCGCTCTGCATGGTCAGATCAACATATCCGATGATGGCAGCGATGATGTTGTTATACTCATGGGCGATTCCTCCGGCGAGTGTACCCAGAGCCTCCATCTTCTGCGCCAGCGCCAGCTGCTCCAGAAGCTGCCGTTTCTCCTCCTCGGCTCGCTTGCGGTCGGTGATATCTCTGCCGGTTGCCTGCATTCCTGCATAGTTTGCCGCTTCGTCAAAAAGCGGAGTGGAATTCCATTCCACCGTTCTCCATCCCTTTGGAGTCTTTTGTCGGTTTGTTAGGCCCCTGATTATCCCTTCGGTTCTAATGCTTTCTTGAATGGCGGCGTTTGCCCCTTCAGCGTCGTCGGGATGCAAATAGTCAGCAAACTCGACGCCCAACAGTTTCTCTCTTGGTTTGCCCCAAAACTCGCAAGCGCCATCATTCAAAAACGTCCATCTACCTTCTTTGTCAACTCTCACAATGATGTCGCCGGTAAGGTTGGTTACCGCAACGTAATCATCTCTTGCTTTCTCTATTTCCTCTTCCGCTTTCTTCCGCTCGGTGGTCTCCCTTTCAAGTTCTTCATTGCTCTTTCTTAGCTTCGCCGTGCGCTCTTCCACCAGCTCCTCAAGGCGGTCCCGGTGTCTTCTCAGTTCCTCCTCCGCCCGCTTGCGCTGGGTGATATTCCTGGCAATCTCAAGGCAGGCAACAATGTTCCCGCTGGCATCTCTGATAGGGTTGGCAGTGTTTTCCCAGAAGGCAATTTCGCCCGAGGGCATTATTACTCTTCTCTCAGAAGTATGGGACTTACCGTCTCTATATGCCATTTCCACCGGACATCCATCGCAAACCCTATCTTTACCTTCATAGACCCGGTAGCATTTCTCCCCCAGACGACCAAAGATCCCCTCCAGGACGCTGTTCTGATAAGTAATGTTATAGTCTCGATCCTGGATGGTAAGGCCATATTCCATGGCCTCCACTACGGCCTGAAGTTTGTTTCTCTCTGCCCGCAGTTGCTCCTCCGTCCGCTCGCCCTCCGTTTCTGCCGCCTCGAGCTCAGTGACCCGTTGGCGTAATTCTCCCAACTCGTTTATGAGCTGCTTTTTTGTCTTGCTCTCATCTTTCATTTTGTGAACCTCTTGAGATAGGAAGAATTCCATTCACTGCTATGACTCCAGATCGAAATCCGCTTTTGCCAGTTTCGCGTGGAGACAAAAAAGCCCTACGCCCCCCCTCTGAGGGACCGCAGAGCTATGTTCTGCCCAGGGGCAACTTGGACGCCCGTCTGAGCTGCTTCACGGCCTCATCGCCCCCCGGCGGCCGCCGAGCCTGACACTGAGCAGCTTTGACTGTTCCGCTACATGTCCGACTCCATTTTCTGGAGGCCTACGCTACCGAAACCATAAGCGTCTGTCAATAGTTTTTCTCCACCAGCGGGCATGAGCCGAACCCATTGGAGGCGCCTTATCCATTCGCGCACCGTGCGCAGAAGCATGTGTACGGTTCGGCGCAAGGGCAGAAAGAAGAAATGGCGCAAGGGAAGCGAAGGATTGTGGTAAACTTCGCGGGGCGATGAGGTGGGCGGTACGGGACGAGATAAGCGGGACCGCGTTTGGCGGGATGCAGGAAGCAATGAACGGGGGCACAACGTCAAACAAGAGGCTTGGAGAGATGAAGGAATATCGAAATCCTTTGATTGAGCGGTACGCCAGCAAAGAAATGTCGTACATATTCTCGCCGGAGTTTAAGTTCCGGACGTGGCGAAGGCTGTGGATTGCTCTGGCGAAGGCGGAGAAGGAGCTGGGTCTGGAGATAAGCGACGAGCAGATTGAGGAACTTGAATCCAAGAAGGACGCCATTAACTACGAGGTGGCGTGGCAGAGAGAACAGGAGGTTCGGCACGACGTCGTGGCTCATATCCATGCTTACGGGGCGCAATGTCCGAAAGCGCGGCCTATTATTCACCTGGGCGCCACCAGCGCTTTTGTGGGGGACAATACGGACCTCATCCAGATGCGAGAGGGGCTGAAACGGTTGAAGCCGCTGCTGGTGAACACCATCAGAAAGCTGGGCTTGTTTGCCAGAGAACACGCGTCGCTTCCGACGCTGGGGTTCACTCACTTTCAGCCAGCTCAACCGACGACGGTCGGCAAGCGGTCGTCTCTCTGGCTTCAGGACCTCATTTTCGACTACCGGGATTTGGCACGGCGACTGGAAAGCGTCGCCTTCCGGGGAGCAAAGGGGGCTACCGGAACCCAAGCGAGCTTCATGAGAATTTTCGACGGAGACGAGGAGAAGGTGAGACAGCTCGATGAGCTTGTCGCGAAAGAAATGGGCTTCGATTCAGTTTTTCCCGTGACGGGGCAGACCTATTCGCGGAAGATAGACTGCCAAATACTCGATGTCCTGAGCGGGATCGCCCAGAGCGCGTCGAAGTTCGCGACCGATATGCGCCTCCTGAGCCACCTGAGGGAGATGGAGGAGCCCTTTGAGGAGAAGCAGGTCGGTTCGTCCGCCATGGCCTACAAGCGAAACCCTATGCGGTGCGAGCGGATGACATCCTTATCGCGGTACCTCATCCATCTCTCTCATGTGGCACAGACGACGGCGGCGGCTCAGTGGCTGGAACGGACGCTCGACGATTCCGCAGCAAGGAGGATAGTCATTCCGGAGGCATTTCTGGCTTGCGAGGCGATTCTCAGCATCTACCTGAACGTGGTAAGCGGGATGGTAATCTACCCGGAGATGATCAGCAAAAGGCTCGAAAGGGAGCTGCCCTTCATGGCCACAGAGAACATTCTTGTGGAGGCGGTGAAGCGAGGAGGAGACCGCCAAGTGCTCCATGAAAAAATCAGAGAGTATGCCATGCAAGCTGCCGCAGAAGTGAGAAAAGGCGGGGAGAATAATCTACTCGAAATGGTTGCGAACGACGAAGCCTTCAAGATGACATCCGAGGAGATACAGAAAATATTGCATCCGTCTCACTTCATCGGGAGAGCTCCGCAGCAGGTGGAACAGTTCCTGAAGGAGGTAGTCGAGCCCATTCTCGAAGAGAACAAGGAAATCGAAGAAATCGGCGGCGGGGTGGAGGTTTAGAGTCTGCCAATGCAGCCTCCTTTCATTTCGGCAGATGCTCTGGAAAATCTTGCGGTAGGAACCAGGATGATATTTCGACAGGATCAACAGGATTGACAGAATGCTTCTATCTTGTCCATCCTGTAAATCCTGTCCGATGCATCCTCAACGCCGTTCCGGCCGCGGTCGGCCTACGGCATCTCGAAGCTCACCGGTTTTCATCTGACAAGGAATTACCTGGAAGCGTACGGGCGTGCTCTTTTTTCGACAAGATAACAGGATAGAGGGGATCATCTAAATCCTGTTCATCCTGTCTAAGAAACGCGGAATCGCTGTTTCTCGGAGAAAAGGATTGACAGAGAAAGGGAAAAGGAGTAGAAGAGGTGTGACAATCAGGTGACACAGGTGACCCGCGAGGGTTGAAAAGGGAAGACGGTTCAAACCGCCACGGTCCCGCCGCTGTGATCGGGGACGAAGCCCGCAAGGATGCCACTGGCGAGAGCCGGGAAGGCGCGGGTGGAGGACGATCCGAGAGTCAGAAAACCTGCCTGTGTCAGGACAGCTCACTTTTCTTCGAGCGAAAAGAAGGGTGAAGGAGACGGGTGCAACCCTTGAGCCGCGCGAGACGCGGGGTTCAGGGGTTTCTTGTTTGGAGCACCCAAAGGCTTTCACCCTCCGTAGCCCGGAGCAGAAAAACAAAAGGGCAATCTCGCTTTTCGCGAACGCTGAGGAGCGCGAGAAAGGAGGGACAAACATGTGCACTCGAATCGTTGCCGTGGCAATCCTATCGGCATCGTTAGTCGCGGGGAACGTCGCGGGGGAGATCGAAGCACCGCGCGGATTCCGTTCCTGGCAGACTGAGCTTGATCTCGCTGGCTGGTTTGGCGGGTTTGACTATCTTCCCGATGACCGGCTGATTGTTTCTGACAGCACGGATGTGTTCATCCTCGACGAAGAGGGGACGAAAACGGTTGTCGCTCATTTTCAGGAAGCTGGCCTGTTCGGGTCTTTTGTGGAGGTCGCCCCGGACGGGGTTATGGTCTACGTGGGGGAATCCACGGTTGCCTTCGGGACGATCTCGAGGTTTGACCTGAACGCGGGGGGTATCCAGCCTATCGGGCCGGGGACAGAATCAGTCGTGGGAGAGCTCAAGTTGAATTACGACATGAAATTTGATCCTCAGGGGAGAGCTTTCGTTTCAGCGGCGACCCCGGAGACCTGGCAGCCGAATCGTATCCTTCTCCTTGACACGGAGAGCGCGGAGACAGACCTCATTGCGACCTTGCAGGGCAATTCTGGACCAATTGCCTTTGATGCCGCTGGAAACCTGTACTATTCCACCTCCACTTCTTACCCACCGCAGCCTGTCGAGTCGGTGATCTTCTTTTCTCCAGATGTGATTGACGGAGCGATCGGAGATGGAAACCTGACCGAAGCCGACTCGGAAACATACGCATCAGGGATTTTTGGGTTTTCCGACATGGCCTTCGACGGCGATGGCGATCTCTTCGGGGTCACGAGTTCCGGCGCCATTTTTGAGCTGTCCAACGAGGGGGGAAGAAGAATCAGCCGCACCTTTGCCGCGGTCTCACCGGATGCCCTTGGCGCAACGGTAGTCCGGTTTCTCGCCGGAGTGAGGCATTTCGAGGCATATTACGAGGATGGCGGTACCTTGACGTTTCTGGAGTCAGACTTCGGGTCCCTTTACAGGTTGGTGCACGTCACCAGCTTCCCTGAGTTCCGCGTGATCTCCGTGGGCCGTGACGTGCAAGGCACGCAGGTCAGCTTCGCAACTGAGCAGGGCAAGCAGTATCAGGTCTATTCCTGCGATGATTTGACCGGGGGCGGTGGATGGCAAGTCCTTGGCAGAGCAGTCACCGGGACGGGCGAGCCCGTGAGCGTCGTGGACGGAAGCGATGAGACAGCAGGTGGCACGTCGCCGATTCTCTCATCGGTCCGGAAGAGGTTTTACAGGGTGCAAGTCGTCGAGTAGGGGAAAAAAAGGATGGGCGGTTCGTTCTATCGTCACCCAAGAACTCATCTTCAGGCACGCTCCTTTGCTTTCACCTTGCTGGAACTTCTGGCAGTGATCGCGATCGTCGGCCTTCTATCGGCAATGATCCTTCCGGCGATCCACAAAGCAAGGCAGAGCGCGAAGCAGGCGTCGTGTGCCTCCAATCTGAGACAGCTCCATTTGGCTACCACGATGTACCTGGCGGAAAACGACTGGAAGATGTTTCCGTTTGCGCAGCAGGTCCCGGAAGGCAGGCTGTGGTATTTCGGCCTGGAGGGGGGATATGCTATGGGGACGCCGGAGGGAACTCGTCCGCTGGACAAGACGCGAGCCAGGCTTTATCCATATATACGCTCGATAGGTGGAATCGAGGTGTGTCCATCCTTCGACTATCGGTCAGGGCATCTCAAGCTGAAGTTTCGTGGGGCGAGTTATGGATACGGGATAAACTATTATATTCTCAATAGCGAGTTTCCAAAGGAGAAAGACTCACAGATTACCCTCTTTGCGGACTGCGCGCAGGTGAACACGTTTCAGCCGCCGGCCTCGCCTTCAAACCCTCTTCTGGAAGAGTTCTATTACATCAACGCCTACGAGAAGACCGCGCATTTCCGACATGGCAAGCGGGCGAATGTGGTGTTCTGCGATGGGCATGTGAGGGCTATTGAGCCATCGCGCGGCTCGCTGGACCCCCGCTGCGACGGTTTGACGGGAACATTGCCAAAAACGGTGTTCGGATTTTGATGAACCAATCCGCACGGATAGGCTTTGAGACAAGCGTCTGAGTTCGCCGATCCTCCTGACGAATGTTTGTCATGCATTGATATAAGCCCTTGACTGCGGGGGGCTGATTTTGAGTTCGTCGTCCCAGCTCGGGCCAGAGAAAAAGGTTCTCGACGAGAAGGCCCCTCAACACCGCCAAAATCGGCGCCCAACCGGCAGGCATAGGCTAATCGGAAGCTTCTTTTCGTAAGCCGCCTCCGGACCCGGTTACGTTAAGGTACAGATGGACGTTGTGGGTCGTTCCGCCGACGGCGACGAAGTCGGGCCAGCCGTCGCCTTTGCCGGAGAAGTCGGCGGGATTGAGGTCGAGGACGGAGAAGCCCTGGGCGGCGATCTCGCCTTCGTTCAGAACAAACTTCTCCCAGCGCGTGCCGGATTGGTCAGAGGCACAATATATGTAAATCCCTCCCCCTCGACCCCGGAAGCCCGCGATGATCTCGTCTGAGCCATCCCTGTTGAAATCAGCACAGCACAAGGCGTGGCCTTGCGAGAGGCTATCGTCGAGGACGTGACGTTCCCATGGTGATGACGAAGTCTTTGCGCGCTGCGATGAGGATTCTTTGCCGCCTTTCTCAGAACCAGGAGGTAGATAGACCACAACCTCGTTTCCGTGCCAGGGCTCGATTGTGGCAATGAATCGTCTCCCACCGCGTAGATGTCCCACACACACCTCGCTGGAGCCTCTCGCGCTGCCGCCTTCCTGATTGCCTCGGCATAACCGGATTTTTCTCCACCGCGCGTTCTCTCCTTTGCCTTCGAGATCGAAGAGATGCACTCCCTCGAAGCTGCCGGTCAGCAGCTCGTGGCGTCCATCACCATCAAAGTCATAGACTTCCAGGGCGTGCGTGACGTGTAGAGTCTCGTCAATGACTTCTTTTGGCCACGGCTGGGTGAGTTTCCCCTTTGGCACGCGATAGAGAACGAGCGGCGCGGGCGCCTGGTCGTACCGAGGCGCTTTTGCGCCTCGGCCCAGAATGGGTGCGCACACCAGCTCCTTGCTTCCGTCGCCATCCACATCGGCCCAGCGGACGCGGTGCGATGTCGGTTCAGCATCAATCTGGTGAACCTGCCAGGGTTGGTCGAGGGATTTGCCGCGCTTCAGCCAACTGATGGTGCCGCCGGAAGTGCTGTCCCGGAGCTGGAAGTCACTTGCGACAGCGATCTCCAACTCGCCGTCGCCGTCAATGTCGTGAATGGCGAGGTCAATGTTGTTCTTCGTGCCGTCCATACTGATGGGATAGCGCTTCCACGAAGGATTCTTGTACCAGGCGATTTGACCGGCAGGTGTCTCCCCCAAGGCCACGACATCCGGCCTGCCGTCCCCGTCCACATCCGCTACCTTGACCTGGTAGCCACCGGGGAAATTGTCGTCAAGCACGACCTGCCGAAATCTTGGGACCTGTGCGGCACTGCACAGGCACACACATAGTGCGAAAAGCATCGCTGATTCGAAATGTACTGCTACGGTCATGGCTGCGACTCCTCATGTATCTTGCAGTGTCAGAGTGAACCTTCTCCTGAGCAAAGGCACCGGCGACGGCGTCCTGGCTGAGACGCTAAGCCTCTGGCCCTCGCAAGAGCGCTTCTCAGCAAGCGCATGGTTCACCTGTATGCTGCGACCTTGTACAACCTGGCGGAGCAATCGCCCGGCTTCTTCCATTCCATAGCGGAATGAGTGCCCCTATCGGTCCATGTTCTGACGTCTCCCTTGTCGGAAACATCGGCCGGGTCTAACTGCGCTATCTCGTGCCAGGCGCCTTCCATGGAGTCTGACCAGAGGATGTAGTAGGACCTTCCCGGAGCGAGCTTCCACGAGACCTGGAAATTCGCCCCGTCCGCGGGATCAGGCGCGACTGAGACAACGGAGAAGTGAGAGTCGGCGTCAGTCGCATCCGTCCCTGCATTGTACTCCGTGCGGTTGTCCTGGCCATCTCCATCGAAATCATGGTCTGCATTCACGTCTTCGATAGTGGCGACTGCATCGTCCGGGTCGGCGTCAATGATCTGCTTCTCGAAGATATCGTCCATGCCATCCTCGTCGTTATCCAGCCGCCAGTACTGGTCGAAGTATCCCCCTTCCACCCATGTGTCCGGCACGTAGGGCGGATTCGTATGATAAGGATCCGACGGCCTTCGGCGGGGAACGATGTTCTTGTCGAAGACAGAATAATCTGGCCCGGTGAAGGCAATTCCCAGCCAGTCCGCGGCAAGTGATAGTCCTTCCACGGCCCCGTGGCTTATGAGCAGATATCTCTCCGGGTTGAGGGGATTGGGGAAAATCATGTAAACGCCGTAATTCTCGCCCACATATTCAGTCGCACCGGCCACAATGCGATTATTCCAGATGCGAACAGGAAGGAGGTCATTGATGGCCTCGATTATGGAATTCGAGTCGGCGGTTCCGAAGAGGATCAGGTTGCTTGTTGCAATATCATGCGCCGTGATAGATGTATCCTCAACCGGGGAAATGCTCGCATTCCAAACCGTGTTCCATTCCGTGCGGAAACCTTGTGCTTGCGCGTAATTCCTGGATGTGTCGGGCTTGGAGGTCGTACCAAAGACCGCCAAAAACTTCGACATGTAGGCATCATCAATCGGGCCTTCAATCCGGGCCGTTTTTCTCAATCCCCGGGGCAGAATATCGTCAATGGACCATCCGGTGATGTTTCCGGATTCATCCAGGGATGAGGAAACCGTGATTTTTTGCGGCGCTCCGGTATAAACCGACTCGCCGTTTACAACGACGGTCACCTCAGCCACCTCCACAAGCTCCGGCGTCAGGAAAAGGGTAAATTGAACAAGACCGTTTGCGGTCACCTCGACGATGTCTTTCTGCTTTCCGGTGACCTTCGCCACAACGGTGGCAAACCGGCCGGCGTCCAGTTTCTTCTCGAGGCGATCCATTCGCACCCAGTAGGCAGAGCCGTATTTTAATTGGTTCGCCCTATGAATAACGTGTTGGGGATTGGGGTCTCTGACATGCTCGGAAATGAACTGGCAAATCTCGGAAGAGTTGTAACCGCTGCAATGCCCGCCCGGAAAGAGATGGTAGGAATGCTCGTAGCCGAGTTGAGTTAGCTGATCATGAAAGTCGTAGGACCATTGTGTCGGAGCGACACTATCATTCGTGTCAACGCCCAGGTACAGGTTGACGTGCTTCCCGTTCTCTGCAAAATAGTCGGCAGACAGGCCCTCAAGGAGAGGCACGCGCGCGGGATGGACCTCGCTCGAGGCGCCGACCGGCGAAAAGTACGAGGCGTGAAGCTCAAAATAACCGCACGGGCCGTCCACTACCCCTGCTGCCGCGAAAACGTCGGGATAGGTGAACGCAAACCTCAAGGAACCGAACCCCCCACTCGAGCACCCCATCGTATAAATCCTGTTTTCATCCACCTTGAACCTGGCCCGAACCTCCTCAAGAACCCGGAAGACATCGTTCTCAGGCAAGCCTACATATAAGGGATGCGGGCCGCGAGCGTCGGGCTTCACCATGATCCATCCCCTGGCGTTCGCAAACGCCGTGTTGGGAAAGTTGGTGTCCGCCCTTCCCCCGCCCCCGTGCAAATGAAAGACCACCGGGTGGGGAACATCGGGATCGAACGGCTCCGGAAGGTAAAGGCCGAACGGCTGGCTCGATCCGTCAACCTCCGAGATGTACGACTCCATTGAGGCCCCCGCAAAGGCGGCTTTGGGGCAAAGGACGACCATTGCCGCCGTTGCAACGGCCAGCCAACTGCTCAGTTTTCGTAAGAAGCTCTGCCTGCTCATTTTCTTGCCCTCCTGAGAAGGTGTCCGCGCGATTGGTTTTCTTGGCGGTGAAGCCATTTGAGGTACCCCGAATGCAAGAGAAAGAAAGCGGTCAGATTCTACTGCATCCAATATCGAAAGTCCTTGAAAAACCGCTCGTAGCTGTAAGGGCCCAGTTATTGGTGGAATTGTGCGCGCGCGCTCAGCCGGACGCCCCTGGCGGCCATGCCAACACATGGCGCAGCCTCTCGCCGTGGAGAGCTGGAGCTTGCTCCAGCACTCGAAAGCGGTAGCGCCGCTACCGCACTCCAAAGGGACCCTTGCCGACGCCATCCCCCGGAGCCACCGCCAACACGCCTCCGCGAGAGGTCTGCTTTCTGCCAATTGTGTGTTGTCTCGCGAAGACGCTAAGACGCCAAGCGCAGTTCGGCGACTGCCGCCCAAGACTGAGGGACTGCAATTTCTAAAAAAAGGGGGAGCCCCCCGAAAAGTTGGGATTTTGGGGCGATTTGAGCACGAAAAAATCCCAACCGGGTTGGGAAAAGATGGAAGAGGAGCCATGGAGATCGCGGAGAGGGCAGAGAGGCGGCGGGGGCAGGGTAAATGCATCTTGGTCGTGCTATAGGCTTTTTGTGCGTGGAAAGTAGTCATTTTTGCATCGTAACTCGTTGCGAAGGAAGCAGTAACCTCCTTCTCTTTTAAACCCGAAAAGGGGCTGATTTTGCAGTAGTTTCCAGTAGTTTCTCGACGAGAGGGCATACTGGAATGCCCGTTCCTTTTGCGGTGCAACATCCACTATGAAAAAGATCGAGCCTTAATGCTCCGATTCGTAAGTTCGATGACGTATTCGATTATGGCTGAAGCCCTTGATCGAGAAGCCCGGCTAAAGCCGGCTGTCAGGGAGAAGCGTGTCCCCCTTGACCACCGACTGAAGCCGGTGTCAAAAGGTCATGCCGGCTAAAGCCCGGCAGCCATGGGACCCTTTCGCGCCTGCCGGCCGCCTCCCAACTTTTGCCCCAGTACGCGAGTAGGGTGCGAGCTTTTGTTGGAGAAAGGCCGCCGTAATTCGTCATCGTATTTCCGAACACGTGTAGTTGACCGCAGTCTACGATGAACTTCGTTCACCCGGAGACCATGAAAATCTCCTCTGCGTGTTGGCGCCTCCGCGTTTTACATTTTCTCTTCTTTAACGCACAGGCGCGGAGGCGCGGAGATCGCAGAGAATGGTGTCCCTCGCTGCAAGTGGAGCATCGAGCAACCTCTTTTTCTCCATTTTTGGCATGAGCATAGCATATCATCTGCCATTTGTCAACTACGGAATACAAAGGGGTGCGGCTACGTATGAGGGGTGTTATGGATGAATCCTGTGGTCGAGAAGCCTGGCTAAAGCCGGCTGCGGAGGGAGGCTGCGACGGAATCGTGCCCACGGACTGAAGCCCGTGTCTAAGGGGGGGACGCCGGCTGAAGCCCGGCGCCACAGCACCAGTGAAATGCCATGCGCAGGGGTGAGATAAAATGGCGGCGATGGAGTGCCTGTGGATTGCGGGCTTGTGGTTTGTATCGCCGGCATGTTGCCGGCTGTATGGGGGGCATCCTGCCCCCCCTATCGAGGGCGGGACGCCCTCGGGAGAGCGGCCGCGGACGGCGGCGTTACACCTGGCAAAACCACCCACTCAAATGTAGCCACACCGATCTAATTGGGTGTGGCTCTCTTTCAGGGCAGAAAAGAGCCATCGCTTGCGGACCTGTGTGGCATGTTTGGCTTTATTGCGCCCCTTCAGGGCTCTGGTCTTTATTGGTGTGGGGCGACCCAGGGCTGCGCCCTGGGCTAAGGTATGACGCCCCTTCGGGGCTCCTGTTTGTTGTCGGGCACCACCCCGGGCTGCGCCCTGGGCTATGGTATGACGCCCCTTCGGGGCTCGTGTTTGTTGTCGGGCACCGAGTCAGACGCGTTTGCTATGATTCATAAATTCGGTGACGTATTTTTCGACAGGATTTACAGGATGATCCGGATTTGTCTGATGCTGCTGTTCCGGCTCCCCTGAGTATCCTGTTATCGTGTCAAAAGGAGCGTCGCATACAGTTCGATACGCTACCGTATTTGCGAATTGGTGTAGTTGCAGAGACAAAGCGCCGTAAGGGCAAGATTTTTTTCACTCCTGGGCGACGCCCAGCCAAGGCGCAAACCCTGAATCGCCGCTATATCGGCGGCATGCCACCAAAATGGAGCCGCACCCTTCTGACTCTCGCCTGTCGGGCCTTCCGGCGGCATCCGAACGGGTTTTTCCGCTGGGCGAGGGCCAGGGACTCAAGCAGACCCCTCTCGCTGCTGAGGCAAGGTGTGTGCTCCCGTGCTCCGGTCGGCTGGTCAGAGCTCAAAGCGCCTGGCGAGTCGCTCTCGCAAGTGCGCGACGACGTCAGGGTGCTTCTCGACGACGTTCTTCTTCTCGCCCGGGTCGTTCTTGAGGTCGTAGAGAGCCGGCCCCTGACCGCGGCCGGGCGCGGTCATCGCCTTTCGGAAGTCGTATTCCGTGGGGGTGGACCCTACGGGTGTAACCGTTTTGAGGTTTTCGAAGTAGTGCCACTCGGCCGTTCGCACCATGCCAAAGGAGCCGAACCCGGTGTACACGTCATCGTTGATGGCTTCCTTCTCGCCTGCCACGACGGGCCAGAAGCTCTTGCCGGTCATCCGCTTCTGCGGTCCTTTCACTCCGAGGAGATCGAGGAAAGTGGGCATGTAGTCGGCCGCCGAAATCAGGGCGTCCACTCGCTTCCCTGCGAAGGCGCCCGTATCGGGATGGCGGATGATGAGAGGGAGTTGTGCGACAAGGGAGTTGAGGAAGCCGGCTGTTTTCTGCACGCATCCCTGCTCGCCCAGATGCGTCCCATGATCCGTGCTGAAGACGATGATTGTGTCGTCCATTAGCCCCAGCTCCCGAATTCTGTTCAGGAGGCGACCGATCCACAGGTCCGAGAAAGTCACCTCCGCTGAGTAAAGACCTTTGAGAGCGGGAATGTCTTCCGGTTTGAGCCGCTTTTTGTCAACGCCGTAACCGAAGAGAAACCGCTCCACCGGATACCTGTCGTAGTACATCTCCTGGAATCGTTTCGGCGCGTCCCACGGCTCGTGGGGATCGAACATCTCCAGCCAGAGCATGAAGGGCTTACCGCTCAGATTTCGCTCGAGCCACTGCATCGCCTTGCGGCAAGTGCGGGCGCAGAAGTAATCGGCTTCCGAGCGACGGTCCTGTGTATTGAGAAGGTACTGAAGGACTCGCGGGTTCTGGCCATTCTTGTAACGATCCATCTCCCAGAGATGTTTCGGCAGATACTTTCTGACGTCGAACTTCTCCTTGGGGCCGGATTGCCATTTGTCGAATTCTTGTCCCCGCACCCATTCCCAAGAATCGAAGCCTCTGTGAAGGTTCATGTCCGGTTTGAAGAAGTGATAACAGTCCACGATCAGCCCGGAGGTGTATCCGGCTTTGTTCAGGGTCTGGGCGAAAGTGACGTCCTCAGGGAACAGTGGGCGCCAGCTCCCATGCTTGCTGAATGGGAGAATGCTTTTACCCGTGTAGAGAACGCGGCGATGGGGTATCGTCGGCAGCCCGTCGGCATAGACGTTCGTGAAGAGGACGCTTTCTTTCGCGAGCTGATCGAGATACGGCGTTTTAATGTGCGGATTGCCGTAGCAGCCGAGGTAGTCTGCTCGCCAGGTGTCCGTACCGATATAGATGAGGTTGAGCTTCGACTTCTTACGGGCCTTTCCTACTCGTCGGCGTGCAGCTTGCTCCGCACCGAATAGGGGGGCCGCTGCCGTGGCTCCGGCTGCCAATGAGACGTTTTTGATGAACTCCCGCCGGGTGAGTGACGGTGACAACTTGCCGTTTCCTGTCTGAGCGCTTTTCATGATTGCCTCCTCAAGATAAGCGATTATTCCGGGCTTTGATCGTATCTTCCAATGCGTCGCAGAAAGGTGACTCGCTGCTCCTTCAAGACGACTTTATCCCCCGGGCGAATGCCGTTGTCCTCGAACCATCCTCGGTTCGCCTCGAGCGCGAACTGAGCTAGACCGGCCGAAAACACCGATCGCTCGTCGAGTGGAATCATGTGCTTGACGGACTCAATGATGCCGTCGCTCGTGATAAAAGCGATGCTCAGGGGAATCCTGGTATCCCGCATATGGAACGAAAGCCGTTGCTCTTTTTCAAAGACGAAATACATCCCCTGGTCTCTGGGCAAGTGCTGCCGGTACATCAGCCCTCTCTGTGTTTGTTCCGGTGTCCTCGCGATCTCCACTTTCAGCTCTGCCGGCAGCTTCTCCCACTGCGGAGGAGGATTCTCTTCCTCGCAGCCGGTTAGGGCGAGATGGAGCGCGGCGCCTGTGACTAACAGCGTAACTGGAGCGTGTATGCGTCCCCATCTCCAAAGCGTGGCCTTCATGCACATGGCTCGTCTAAATGCTGTGTTTCATAAGTTGGGTCACGTATTATGGATAAATCCGTTTGGTCGAGAAGCCCGGCTGAAGCCGGCTTGTGGCAAGGAGCCTCGACGTCCATCACCACGGCCTGAAGACGGTGGCTAAACGGGAGTGCCGGCTGAAGCCCGGCACGCGCTGCCTGTGTTTGGAGTGGGTTGTGCAAATCCAGATCATCGTCTATGCTCCGTGACTGTATTTGCGAAAGCATGTACTAAGCCAGCGAGTTGAGTATCTCCACCCCTTTCCGGAGCACATCGTCCTCGGCGGCGAAGGAAATCCGGAAATGCGTGTTTTTCTCCGAGAAGACGTTTCCGGATATGATCAGCACATTGTTTTCGATGGCCTTTCTCACAAACTCGTCCCCATCGCCTCCCGGCGCTTCCGGGAAGATGTAAAAGGCGCCGTTGGGCTTGACGACATTGAATTTCTCCCTCAAGCCCTCATAAACGATGTTTCTTTTGCGGCGGTAGTCCTCGATTTTCTTTTTTGGGGGGAGGTCCAGAGCCGCCAGGCCCATCTTTTGAGCAATAGAAGGCGCACAGACGAAAGAAAACTGCTGTATCTTTATCATTTCGCGGATGATGTGTTTTGGTCCAGCGGCGAATCCGAGCCGCCAGCCCGTCATGGCATGAGACTTGGAGAAACCGTGCAGGATCAGCGTTCCGGGGTAAAAGCGTGCGATATTGGCATGGGGATAATCGTAATTGAAGGACTCGTATATCTCATCGAAGATGACCAGCAGGTCGTTGTTCCGGGCGAATTCCGCGATTTGCCTCTGTTCCTCTTCGGTGAGGGAGATTCCCGTCGGATTGGACGGCGAATTCAGGAGCAAAGCCTTCGTTCGAGAATTGACCCGCCCCTCAAGTTGCCCCAGTGTGAGCCGGAAGTCCGGGTAGGTGTCAATGTACACGGGAGTTGCCCCCATGAGCTTCACGAGATGCTTGTACATGACGAAATAAGGGTCGGGAATCAGGACTTCGTCCCCCTCCTCAAAGAGGACCATCGCTGCCAGAACCAGCCCGCCGGAGACGCCGCAAGTAATCATCACCTCCTCGAATTCGATCTGTCGCTGCCGGTATCTCTCGCGTATCTTGTCCCGCAACTCCTGCGTTCCCTGCGTGACGGTGTATTTGCTGAACCCGGCATCAATCCATTTCTTCGCCTCTTCCTTCAGCTCCGGCGGAAGATCGAAATCCGGCTGCCCAATGCTCAGATTGATCGGATTCTCCAACTTCTGAGCCAGATCAAAAACCTTGCGAATGCCGGACGAGTCAATTTGGCCAGCTCTCCTTGCCAGCATCATTTCTCCTCATTTCCTTTCTCTCAGCGATCTGCGTGAGATTCGACGGTAGAACACTGGTCCTCAGCAGCAGCGTATCACACCTTCTCACAGTCTTTTCTTGCTTGCTCCTTTGCTCGCTTTGAGGCAGAAACGGCAGCGGCCGCATATTCAAAGACCGACACGAGCGTGACCACAGCGACGATCCCCGATAGAGCATGGATGGTCCACTTTCCTGTGGTTTCCCAGTAGAATGGACCGAGAAGAAGGAAGATGGACCCGACGCTCTGGAACTGAGCCTTCATTTTGCCGCTCCATTTGGCAGACACGGACTTGTTGCATCGCGCGAGGATGATCCGGCAATAAGCTACGGTTACGTCTCGACAGGCCATAACCAGAGGAACCAGCGCCATGGCCAGACCACGATAGGCGAGCGCCCAATAGACAGTGAGCCTTGCTATGCTGTCGGCGTACGGGTCTAACATAGCTCCCCATTCGGTGACGGTCCGCGTCTTCCTCGCGACGATACCGTCCAAGAGGTCGGTCAATTCGAGCAAGACGAGCAGGATTGCACAGAAAATCAAGACAGAAGGTGACTGTGGCACAGGGAGTGACCGGTCGAAGGAGAGCAGCACCGCGGCGAAAGCCGCCGCGAGTGGGAGTCTCGACAGCGTGAGCGACTGAACAATGCGGAAACTGCTTTTCCGGCAGCTCGAATTCGCGTTTTCCATACGCGATTCCATCACGTCCTATCCGGAACAATCCTGATGCTTCTCGCAAAAGGCGAGCATTTCTCGGCCGGAATGCTCTCGTCGGTGAGACTTACCTATACCACCTCTGTCTCGCAGAGGCAACTCAAATTGCTTTCACACCGAAAGGAAGAAACGTGGGGAGGTATTGCTTGTGAGGTTGTGTCAACGACAAGAAGCGAAACGAGCTATTGTCCGTCCCGGCCTGCGCACGAAGAAAGCCCGACTCTCCAGCTATGACCGTAAGCGCAGCTTATTCTCGGAGAATCGGGCTTCCTGCTTCTTCAGGGCCGCGCGGCTTGGCCCATTGGTTTTTCAGAACAGAGCCCCAACGGGATATCTGTTCACTCGGCGTCGTGGGAACCTATTCCACTTCTACAGAGATAGCTTCTTCCGCCGCTGTTTCGGCTGTGGATGCTTCTTCTTCGATGGCGACTTCTCTGCGGGCCGCGATGAAATACATGGCTGCTTTCGCACCCAACGCGGCGCCGTTTCTCAGGACCTGCATCAGGGAACGAGTCCCCCAGCGGCTGTGCAGAGCCAAACCGTTTGGCGTCCTGTAAACGACTTCTGCGGCCTCTTCGAGGTCTTGAACGGCCTTGTGGACGTATGGCATCGCCCTGGCAATCATCGGCTTGGCCTCTTCCGGGGCCATCGCGGCAGCTATGCCCAATCCAGTGACGGCGAGCTGTGCCAAGCTCTCCATCTCGATGTACTCGAGGGCGATATTGCTGTCCGCAGGCAGACCTTCCATTGCGGCTTTGAACTCGGGCTTGGAGGCGATGTTCCTGCCGTTGGCTTTCGCTGCCAGAGCCCTTTGAACAACGGCGCTGGAAACTCCCATGACGATCACATCCTCATCTACCGCAAGGGCCGGAGTAACCGGAATCGGCATGGTCGGAGTGACCATCAAAATCTTCCTGCCTTCAATCTCGATCTCTGTGCAGGACATCTGCATCATCTCGAGAAGTCGCTTCAATGTCCCCACCACGAACTGAGGATCTTTTGCTTCCAGGCAGGCCACAATACTTGGGACGCCTGGCGTCTCAGGGATCTTCATTCCAATTGTGAGCTCGCCGCCCAGGGAGGCGAGGAGCTGGTTGATGTCAATCCCCAGGTTCTCCTTAATCTCTGCAAAGCCTTGATCTATGTTCGCCTCCACGCCGGCCCTGTCCAGCATGGACCGGACTTTCTTCAGGAGCTCTGCCGGCGGTCCGAGAGAGAACCTCGTTACGTAGGAGAAATCCTCCGGGACATAGGCGATTCCTTTGGGCTTTGTGTTTGGGATGCTGAGAATACCGGGGATGCCAGGAGCGTCGGTGGTGTACTGGAGAGCGAGATTGAAGCCGACATATTGCTCGTCCGCGCTCAGGCTGATGCCCGCGGCATGGACGTCCGTGAGGCCAAGCAGCTCCACAACTTGCTTCGCCTGCGGGGGGATAACGGGGAGCAACGTCTCTCGAATGGCATCCACGTTGAGATAGGCGGATACAAGCGAACTCTTTCCGGTGACGGCGATAACCTCTTTGAAATGCGGTGTCTGGGCCAATGTGTCGGCTGTCGCCCTGGACAGCACGTCATCGAGAAGGCCTTCCCCCGTCGTCAGATACAGCACATTGTCCTTTACCGCACAACCGATCGGCGGCACCGGTGCGCGCGGAATGACAATCTGGGTGCCATAGTCTGTTTTCTTTACCTCGACATTGGGAGCGGCTGCGATTAGTTTGGTTGCGGCCGAAGCTAATGGAGCCAGAGCATCCGAAAGCTCACCCACAAACAGCAGCGAGGGCTGCCCGCTCGTCGGATCAATGGAAACGACGCCCAGCGATGCGCTCCTGGGTAGAAGAGGCTTGATTTCGTCGAACGCCTCCAGAATGGCCCTGCCCTTGACACGAATGTGTTCCGGCACCTCTTTCTCTTCCTCGATGCTGTGAAGGGCAGCCTCACCGATTTCGCTGATGAGGTAGTAGAACACCCCCATGTCTGACAGCTCTACGTATCCCAGGCTGTCCGCCGGAAGAAGCTCCGCTATCGGGGGCGCCGCACAGCGCGTCGAGATCGGCATGCTCACGAGCAGCAAGATCGCTACAACTGCGATTAACTTGTTCTTCATGCTTTCTCCTTTCCTCTTGTTCACATTACGCCTTACCACGATACTAAGATTTATATATTACACGCCAGAACGATGTGACATTCTTCATTCTGCCGCGTTACCGTCAAAAAGCCGGGTGACTTATGGCGGCTCAGATACCGACAGTTAACCTCGGCTACCTCTATGTATGCACACGGAGGCTGCTCTCTTCGTTTTTTGTTTGGCCGGGCGTCTGCTTGGGAACCGAAGGCAAAACTCGCTCCGCAAGTGAGCCTGTTCGGATTCGCAACCTTGAACATTGTGATGTGCTGGAGTAAATAGTGTTCCTGTGCGGCTGTGGCGTAGAATTTCAGGGGATCGTTTTTGCCCGGCACGCCAAAACGTTGTGGTCTTATAACATAACAGCGTTGTGAACAATAGGTTGCGAAGGGGGCTCGAGCTGCCAGAGCGGCTCCGACCCAATCTCCTGCTGAAAAGGAAGGACATGGAATATCTCAGCGATTTTCACAACTGTGAACTTTGTGAGTGGCGCTGCGGGGTGAACAGGCTCGCTGGCGAAAGAGGCGTCTGCGGTGTGACGACGCCATCGGGCGTGGTGGCCTCCGCTCAGCTTCACCCTGCCCCGCCGGAAAGCTACACGGTTTTTCTTGCTGGCTGCAATTTCAAATGCCTCAACTGCCAGAACTGGAGCATCTCCACTTATCCGGAACAGCCTGGCGGAGTGAGGGGCTTTGTCGCCCCGGAAGAACTGGCAGCGGAGTGTGTCAGGGCTTTACGATCTTCCGCTGGCCGAGTCATGGGCGCGGACCGAATCTTCTTCTCCGGTGGAGAGCCGACGATTCACCTGCCCTACATTGAGGAAGTGCTCGCCTGCGCCAGGCAGATGGAACCCGAGATCAAGGTGAACTTCGACACAAACGGTTTCCTGACAGAGAAAAGTCTGGAGAGAGTCCTCGCTTTCGCAACTTCCATCACGTTCGATTTGAAAGCCTACCACGACGACGTCTTCCGTTCAATTACCGGCGCCTCTGTGGAGCCTGTGCTGAGAAACGCTGAGATCGTCGGGAAAACGGCTAAGGATAAACTCTGGGAATACCGCATTCTTGTCATTCCAGGGATAAATGAGGAGGAGATTGCTCCCCTTTGCGAGTTCATTGCGGGAATTGGCCGCTCTGTCCCGGTCTGTTTCCTTTGCTTCCGACCGAATTTCGCCCTCGAAAATCATGCGGGATCAACGAGGGAGCTTATGAGAAAATGCGTCGAGATTGCCGCAGATTGCGGATTAGAGAACGCCTGCTGGTCTGGCTTGCCGGGCTTGCCAGGGAGGAAAGGCAGCGTCTATAATGAGGTACGGGCATGCTATGAAAGAGAGGGCGCACAGCTCGCGGCGAGCTATGCTCTCGCGGCCGGCTGCAAAACGCATCCCCGGGATTGCGGCGTGTGCCCACGGAATCGCGGTTGTGAGCTGAAGAGTTACAGCCCGCGGGTCGTAACGTGAACGGCATCCACGGGGCCGGGAGCTAAATGTCCGATGAAGTCGGTCCCTGAAACCCATCCCCTGAGACGCTTTTTCAGGTGGGCCTGCCTCAAATGTACCGGATTTCGCCCGAGCTGACCGGGCAACCCACGATGTGGAGAACTTCGCGGATTGTCAGTGCTTTTCCCATTGTGTTCCGAACTATCGGCCCCTCTCCAACATCGAGTCAGGGAACGGGTGGGTTGCCAACGAGAGTCTCCCGAGAAAAGTGCAACGGCTTGCTACTGAGACTGACATTGTTGGGCCTGTCATCCTGGATCCCATCGCGCCCGGCACGTTGATGGGCTATGAGCAGGCTGTCGGTGCTTAGTCGGCAAGGATTTAAAAAAATGCTGTTGACAAGCTGACTTTTTGCATCCATTATCCCCCTAAAAAGGTCGGAAAAGCCGCAAACATAGCAAACGGGGCATGAAATGAAGCTTTCGACCAGATGCCGGTACGGAGCAAGAGCAATGCTCCAGTTGGGTCTCGCTCATCAAACGGGAGCGGTGACCGTTAAGGAAATGGCGGCGCAGGAGTGCATCTCGGCAAGGTATTTGGAGAAGTTGATTGCGGCCCTGAAAGGGGCCGGCCTGGTGCTGAGCGCCCGAGGGCCTCACGGAGGATACGTCTTGGCCCGGACACCTTCGGAGATAAAGCTCAGCGAAATAGTGGAAGCCCTGCAAGGTCCGCTGTCTTTAGTGGAATGCGTTGATCATCCGGAAGTATGCCCAAGGCGGGAAATCTGCGTGACGCACGATGTATGGAAAGAAATGAGAGATGCGATGGTGGGGGTGCTCAATTCACAGACGCTGCAAGATTTGATTGAGCGTCGAAGGAAGAAGGAAGAATCAAAAGGCGTAACAAAGGCGGTCTGAGAGAGAACGTCTCAACCCGCGAGAGATGAATGAAAGCTCGATAATATGATCGTTCGATCCTCGTGTTCTCGGCCGACAGTTTGGTTGGCAAAGCTTTTGAAAGCACGACGGATTACGTGCGGACGATGTTCAAGGTCGAAGGGTGGTGAGAAACATAACATTGGGTGAAAAAGAAATCGATTAGAAATAACCACCAAAAGGGAGGAGGAACAGAATGAGAATCACTCGACGGCAGTTTTTGAAGTATTGTGGAGGCAGTGCGGCTGCCTTGGGCCTTTCCCAATTTGGCTTACTGAAGCTGGGCAAGGCGTTCGCTGTTCTGAATGGAGTACCACCAGTAATCTGGCTGCAGGCGGCCGGATGCTCCGGATGTTCAGTATCCCTTTTGAACAAGATTGACAAGGTTGCTGAGGGTGATGGCCCGGCAGCGGCTGACCTGCTTCTGAATTACATTGATCTGAAGTATCACCCCACCGTGATGGCTGCCGCGGGTGATATGGCGGTTGACTCTGCCCAGAACACTTGGCTTGATGGGGGCTATTACCTCGTCGTTGAGGGCGCGATTCCGACCGCGAGGCACGGAATATACTGCCATGTTTGGGAGGAAAATGGAGAGCCGGTCACTGCCCTTGAAGCTGTGCAGAAGTTTAGCGAGAAAGCCGCAGGGGTGATCGCGTGCGGCACTTGCGCCGCTTTTGGTGGGATTCCCGCCGGCCGTCCTAATCCCACGGCTTGTCGGTGCGTGAGTGAGATCGTCGGAAACGATGTGATCAACATCCCGGGCTGCCCACCCCATCCGGATTGGATTATAGGGACAATCGCCTATATCCTGATTGAAGGCAGGCTACCCAGCTTAGACGGACATGGCAGACCGAGAATGTATTTTGGGGAAACGGTTCACTCGGAATGTCCAAACAGGCAGAAGGAAAAGGCCTGGGAATTGGGGCAGCCCGGATGCCTGCAAGATCTCGGATGTAACGGACAGGGCACCAAAGCGGATTGCCCCTCGCGTAAATGGAACAACGGGATCAACTGGTGCATCGGCGCCCAGAACCCCTGCCAGGGGTGTACGGAGCCAAGCTATCCCGATGGGACGTCGCCCTTCTACAGATTGGAGAAGGGCCGTGGGGAAAAGAAGAATAAGTGGACCAGCTTGCTGGTTTCGAGCAAAGCTTAACTCTCGCGGATAATATATTAAGGAGGGCAATGCAAGATGAGTACCGAGACTATTATCGTTGACCCTGTAACCAGGTTGGAGGGCCATCTAAAGATAGAAGTGGAAGTGGAGGGCAACACGGTAACCGCGGCTCGAAGTTCAGGGACGCTATTTCGCGGTTTTGAGAAGATACTGATTGGCCGGGATCCGCGGGATGCTACGCACATCACCCAGAGGATCTGTGGGGTATGTCCTGTTTCCCACGGCATGGCCTCAACGCTATGTTTGGAGGACGCTTTCAGCGTTACGCCTCCGCCCAACGGGCGGATCATGAGGAACCTTGTTCTTGGGGCTAACTTCCTGATGTCCCACATTCTCCATTTCTATCATCTGGCCGCCCTGGATTTTGTCAAGGCGGCGGATTACCCGCTAACAGCTAAGTCTCCATGGGAGCCTTGCTATGACGGCGATTACCGCTTTAGCTCGACGGAAACTGAGACACTCGTCGGCCACTACGTTCAGGCGCTTCAAATGCGGATGAAGGCCCATGAGATGGCGGCCATCTTCGCCGGCAAACTTCCTCACGTGCCCAACTTCGTGCCCGGAGGAATAACCGAGGCGCCAACTGGTGATGACGTCAGCCTGTTTCGCACCTACCTTGACGAGCTGAGACTTTTCATCGCGGACACCTACGTTCAGGATGTGATTAAAGTTGCCCTGAAGTATCCCGAGTATTTCGCAATCGGCGTCGGCTGCGGCAACCTGCTCGCTTACGGGGTGTTCGACCTCGACGCAGCCGGTAGCACCAAGCTGTTGCCCAGAGGCCGGTTTGACGGAGCGCTTGGCTTGGTCAAAGCCGAGGACATCACCGAATATGTCAAGTACTCCTGGTACACAGCCGATAGCGGCCCCTTGAATCCGGCGGTTGGTGTAACCGAGCCAGACCCGAAGAAGCATGGCGCCTATTCCTGGCTCAAGTCGCCTCGATATCAGGACACCGTGTATGAAGTGGGTCCGCTGGCTCGGATGTACGTCGCCTATCTCAGTGGCGTTGAGGGCGTGGTCAGCTCCATCGACGGCGTTTTAGACTTTTTTGGGGCTGACGCTTCCGCACTGTTTTCAGTGTTGGGTCGTCACGCCGCCCGTGCACTCGAATGTCAGTTTATCGCAGATAGCATGGATGGGTGGCTCGATCAAATCGTGCCTGGGGGAGACGTCTATGCTTACAGCGAGATACCGAGATCCTCTATAGGTGTGGGTCTCACCGAGGCGCCCCGGGGAGCCTTAGGCCATTGGATGGACATCGATAGGTCCAAGATAGCCCGTTATCAGGTGATCACCCCCACGAACTGGAACGCCTCACCAAAAGATGATTTGGAGCAGCCGGGACCCATCGAGCAGGCGCTGCAAGGGCAAGGGGATGGGGAAGGGTTAGTGATATCCGATCCTGAGCAGCCTATTGAGGTGCTTCGAGTGATTCACTCCTTCGATCCCTGCTTAGCTTGTTCGGTGCATCTGATCACGCCCGGAAATGATGTACGGAAGTTCACGGTGGGAGGATCAGTATAAACGAGGAAGCCAAACCTGAAATCAGGGTTCTGATCCTTGGCGTGGGAAACCTCTTGTTCAAGGATGAGGGGGTAGGGGTACATGTTGCCCAGCGCTTGGCAGCCAAAACTCTACCCCCGGATGTCCAGGTCATAGACTGTGGGACGAGTTTGTTGGATGCTGTCTCCTTCATAGCGAAGGCGGAGAGATTGATAGTCGTTGACGCTATAAAGACAGGGGCCGATCCAGGGACCATATTCAGGCTAGAGGACAAGGATATATCGGAACCTCCGAGAAAGCTCGTCTCCCTGCATCAGCTAACTCTCTTGGAGGCGTTGGAGATGGTAGACAAGCTCGGTAGAAGGCCCCCCGCCACGATCATCGGTGTCGAGCCAAAAGATGTTGAGATGGGCACAGAGCTTTCGCCTGAGATAGAAAGTGTAATGCCCAAGGTGGTGGATTTGGTACTGGAAGAGGCTTGCTGCGTAAGGGATTAAAAGGGCAGGGGAAGGATCGAAAGTAGCCCAACTTCTCGATCGTTGAGCAAATCCAACGTCTAACCCCAGCGGGAGGCGCAAGCGCAGTGACGCCGGTTCCTGAAGGTCATCCTCTTCGAGGTCTTTTCAGGCGGGCGACTCGCCAGGCGATGGAGTCCGCCAGGTTGAGGCGAGACCCCGGCGTCGAATCCCATATCGGAGACGGAATCCTTCCCCGCTTTGTCCACGTTGACAACCTTTACAGAATACGGGACATCCGAGGCAAACGTCTGACGGAGATTGGCGAAATCCTCATGGAAGCCGAGACACCCGGACTCACCGGTCTTAGCGACGACCTTCTCTTCCAGGAATACATCGGTGATTACACTCTGTTCATGACGGGCATTTTCGCGGGCAGCATCCGAAGGACTGTCCGGCGGCCGAGCAGCCCTGACCATGTCCTCATGAGGCTCGGCTCGATCTTTGTCCCTTTCGATGACCCCGTGGACTACTACATCGCCCAGGGGCGGGCGGCTTATTCAAAGGCTTCGCGGTTGTCTCGTCCGGTCAGCTCCCGCAAGGCGATGATGTTTGGCGAGCTATCCCAGCGCTTCCAATCTTATACTGCCCCTATGGGCCTGATTGCCGCCTATCTCGAAGCAGACCCCTATTTTCGGAAAGCCAAGAGGATAATCTCATAGCTCGCCACCCCCAGACCGGTCCCGCAACTTCTCCCTTCGCAACAGCAAGCGACCAATGGGGGGCAGTTCCGCCGAATACAGCTTATTGTCGGCGATAGTATGAGCCGCTATTCTTTCTGCCGCTTTTTTGCGCTGAGGTTTTCGTAGAGGTGGGCTTGATCCTGGCAGCCGACAGCAAGGTCGAGATCGCCGTCCTTGTCAATGTCTCCGAGAGCGACCTCGTGGGCGGGAGCAGGTGTCCTCGCAGACCATGCAGGAGAGCTGGCGAGGTTGCCTTTGTCGGAGAGATAGAGGTAAACGCCTGTTTGGCCTCCCCCACCCCAGTCCGCAGCGACGAGATCAATATCTCCGTCTTTGTCCACGTCACCGAAGTCGAAGCCGTGAAAAGCTGACCGCGGCGAGCTTTTCCAGACAACCTTCATTTTCGGCGAGCCCTCCGCCTTTGCCAGCCGCACGCTCGATGCCGCTCCGCCCCACGGCCCTTTCGCGCAGAACAGCTCCGGCTCGCCGTCCTTGTCGAGGTCCTGCCAGTAGACTCGTTGCGTCCATGGATGCTCCTTGTCCTCATAGACGACCGTGGCGGAATCAAATTTGCCGCTGGAGTTGAGGTAGACCATGATTTTGCCTGAGCGGCAATATCCTGCCACAATATCGAGATCGCCGTCGCCGTCGTAATCGGCGAAAATGGCAGTCTCGCAATACTCCTCGAATCCGAGCTTGTGAGTGATCGTTTTAGAGGGAGTACCAGTTGTGTTCTCCAGAACGCCAACGCCGTTCACAGGTCGCCCGGCAGCCATGAGCATGTCCAGATCGCTGTCCCTGTCATAGTCACCGAAAGAAATCTGGTTAGCGTCGGCGATGAAGCCGGTCTCCCAGTCAGGCGATGTGCTGAACTTGCCCGATTTGTTGAAGTAAAGCGTGCAGTGTGTCTCGTGCGTCCCCGCGAGGTCCATCCAGCCATCTTTGTTGAAATGGAGGACGTCAATGTGATCGCAATCTGTCGTTTCCACCGACTCCCAGAACGGCTTTTTCTCCAGCTTGCCTTCCTTGTTACGATAGAGCACCCAGTGCATCGGATTGGGCGCACAGGTCGCAAAGTCCACATCACCGTCACGGTCCACGTCAATGAACCTCGCCACCCCATCTCCGCCTGAGAACGAGGTTTCGCTGCTCCAGATCGGAGACCGGGAGAAGATCACTGCGCTGTGGCTGAGATTGGCGAAGAATGCCGCCGAGAAGACGCCGACCATGAGGGAAACGAAGGCATTCAACTCTTTCATAGGTGATTCCTCCGAAAAGATTTGAGCGGACTTGGCCCTCCTTTTAAGGGAGCCCTGCGCCGATGAAACATTGGTTGCCTTGGTGCGGCGCGGTGGTCACTGGCGGAAAGCTACCAATGAAGACGTGGACTTCAGATTTGAGATGCCCGAGCTGAGCGGGAAACGGAGGCTCGCGTACTGCGATTCAGGCCCATGGGAGGCGGGAACCCGGGCTTTGCCTCCCGACCGTTGCTCCGATAGACATCCGCTTCCAGAGCTGTATCTCGTCCCTGAAGCCAATACGCCACCATGGGCCTGAGAAGAAGCGTACACGTGTCAGGCTCCTGGGGGGAATAAGTAACGAATTCAATTAGCGATCAACTGCGGTGGGATCGCTGTTAACAGGGCGAGTTGGCGACGAAGCTTGGCGATGCCATAGCATCCGGGCAGCACCCTCCCCCGCGTCACCCATGCCTAATGACTTGCCCGATCAGAGCACAACGCCTTTTTCGCAGAAAGATTTCCCGGGTAGTTTCCGGCGGTGCGGAGTGCGATCCCGCGTAGGATTACAAACAGAAGCGAGGCGCGAAATGGCCTGCAAGTGTGAGCGCACCAATTGTTGGCGGCGCAAACTCCGCTTCGCTTTATAGAGGCCTCTGCGCCCTGAAACATCAGAGTTATGACACCCTCTCAATAGTCATGGACGATCCGTCGGCAAACTGGGCCCATGCGGTGTTGCCCTGGAAATGCACAGAGTCCCCTTCCGGGCCCGCGATCAGAAGGACGCCGTTTTCGTATGTACCGGAAAACGTGCCGCTTTCGACGACCCGGCCCTCAGCCTCAACGGAGAAGCTGCCGGCGACATCTTTACCGCTTTGTTGTGTCGTGACCGTTATGAGACCCGTGCCTTCTTGACTTGTCCAGGTACCTTTCCAGACCCCGGAAATGTTCTGGGGCGCTGCTCCCTTCGAATCGCCGTCCCCGTCACCACATCCGGTGACCAGCAGCGTAAGGCTGAACAGGGCCAACAGTGACATAAGCTCGCGGGACCCAAAGACCTTCATCTTTCCCCTCCTTCCGGTTTTCAGTTGTACCTTGTAGCTGATATTTGAAAGCTCACCAGTAATGGAAGCAAACGCGTGGGGATAATGTCAACAGAAAGTCCGTGTAGAAAAAATACTGATCCTCTCCCGGAGCTGAGGTGTTGCCCTACAGCCCCCTCCTCCACAGGGCGGGGGGCCTGCTGCCCGCGGCGCCCATGTTTCTGCCATGGCATCCGTGCAGACGGCTCATGCGTCCCTCGCCCGACGGCATCTTGCGACGGCACCCGGGTCGCCCTCTGGTCGCGAATCTCGTAAGGCGCCAATACTCCGTGGCAAGTGAGCCTCTTCTGGATGTCCATCGCCCCCTCCATACACGCTTGAAAAGGGCACTCCCTCTTAGGCGGAAAGGAGATGCGGGCGTAAGGCTCTGGAGGGAGGTGCGCGAGTGCCAGCTTACCCGGCGAGACGGTGGGCTGCTCACCGCAAGAGATCAGTTGCGGCCCTTGGCTTCGCCCTGGACCTCCTTGAGCGTGGCTATGTATGAAGAGTTTTCTGGTTCAAGCCTGACAGCGGCATTGAGGTCATCAATGGCTTTTGAGTGGTTGCCCAGCGACCTGAAGATGGTGGATCTGAGGTAGTAGGCTTCAGCATTTCTGGGCTGCAACTCGACCACGCGAGAGATGTCCGTTAGGGCCTTCTTGCGGCGCTCGAAACGAAGATGGAGCAGTGCCCTCCTTTGTAACGCCTCGGCAAGTGATCCGTCAGCTCGGATGGCGGCGCTGTAGTCGGCAAGGGCTTTATCGGGATCGTTGAACGCAACTTCGTAAAGCGCGCCCCGCCTCAGGTACGCACCCGCGAAGTGGGGATCAAGCTCAATGGCAGCCGAGTAGTCTTTGGCAGCCTCCTTGTTTTTTGCGAGCTTCTCCAAACAGAGCCCCCTTCGGTAATAAGCCTCAGCGTAATCAGGCACGAGTTCGATAATCTTGGAATAGCTTGCAATGGCGGTGGCGAATTCTTTGGCTTTCTCCGCAATTTCCCCTTGTTTGGAATAGTACTCCTGGGCGCGCGGACTCAGCTCGATCGCCTTCGAAATATCGCTGAGCGCCTCCTCCAATTTGCCGAGTTGCTGATAGAGCAGAGCGCGACGGTAATGAGGTTCCGCGTGCTTCGGGTTGAGCTCCACGGCTCTCGACAGGTCCTCGAGGGCTTCCTCGGTTCGACGCATCCGAAGCAGGATCTCAGCTCTGGCAAGATAGATTGATGGCGAATCGGGCTGAAGGGAGAGCGCCTGGGTGTAATCCTGAATTGCCTGATCGTCGCCTCCAGTCAGTGAATACGCCCTAGCTCGCGCGAGATAGAACTGCACGTTTCGCGGGTCAAGCTGATTCGCCTTCGTAAAATCGGATATGGCGCCTGCGTAATCCTCCGCCTCAAAACGCCCGGAACCTCTCTTGAAGTAGCTAAGCGGGTCTTTCGGGCGAAGGGCAATGACTGATGTGTAATCGCTTTCGGCGCCTGCGTAGTCCCTGGCTTTAAGCAAAAGATCGCCTCGGGCCTGGTAAGCTGCCGCGTAGCGCCGATCTGCCTTTATCGCGGCGTTGAAGTCCTGATAAGCGACACTGTACCTGTGCAGCCCTGTGTTCAGGACTCCTCTGGCGTAATGCAGCTCGGGCAGACCGGGCGTGAGCTCAATGGCATCGGTGATCCGGTCAAGCGCTTCGCGGAGCTTGTTTCCGTCCGTCTTGGCCTGCGCCAGAGCGATTGACTCGGCGGCAAGTCTTCTGGCTGAATCCGTTCTTACCTTCTTCACTTCCCTTCGATACGCCGCCTCAAGGTCTTTCAATTTCTCGACCTCAAAGATCTCCTCTTTCCGAACCCAGCCACGGACGATCTGGCCACCTTTGATGTGCGCCCCGTAGACCCACCCTGCCCGGAGCCGCTCGGCATTGAACGGGTCCCCCTGGACCGCTTTGTAGGCCACTCTGTCTCCCTGGTAGATGGTTGCGCCTTTCCTCAAAGTTACTTCGACAGAGTGTGCAGAGGCCACGAATACGAAACCCACGAGGAACGTTGTCAGTGGTTTGAACATAGCCTTCACACGAAAGTCGCTGTTGCGTGGTTACACAGTGGACCGCGCCTCCACACGCGCAGGGGCGCTAACCTGAGACCCGTCTGAGACAGATATTGCCTGCCAGCAGCACCGTTGTCAATGTTGCTCAAGAAAGGCGACACCGTAGCCTTGGAGGGCCAATTGGTGAATCAATCAAAATAGATAACTTGACATTGGGGGCAGGGTTAAGTATAATCCAAGCGTCTTCTCGAAGACATGATAAGCGCCGACTGACCAGCTATGCATCCGGGTGCCCAGAGGCGGCTACCGTTTCCCGCCTGGCACACAGTCCCGGAGCCGAGGGTGCACTCTGAAGAAGCACAACTACGGAGTGGACCATGCTGGTTGAAGAGATCCTGCACCAGATCACGTTCCCGCCTACATCCTTTCTCCAAAAGGCTCTCAACGCGCTGTGGCGCTGGCAAGTAGCACAGAACTTTTTGAGGGAGATGCCCCTGATCCGCACCGCTTCTGTACTGGAAATAGGTTGCGGCAGTGGTTATCTCATAAAGCGTCTTGCCAGGGTCGTCCGCAGGGGAAGAGTTGTCGGCATTGACCTTTCGGAGAGGAGAATCCGACGCGCCATGCGCCGATGCGTGGGCCTCGAAAATGTCGAGTTTTACGTCGGAGCCGCGGAGATGCTCCCCTGGGAAACGGATTCTTTTGACTATGTGACCTGTCTCGATTCATTCTACGAGTATCCCAACCCGGGGATAGCCTTGACGGAAATGCGCAGGGTGCTTAAGCCGGGAGGAAAACTCTTCCACGGCGTTCGCGGTCATCAGGAGAAGAACGGCGCGAGAAGGGGCTGGAGGTTTCTGCTGAATTTTGTACCGGATGGTTACGCCCCCGAGGAGTACGTCCGGTACTTCGAGCACTCAGGCTTTCTGGGGGTACGGCAGAAGCTAACGCCTGATTATCTCTTAACCATAGGTATGAAGGCCTGAACTGAAAAACACAGGTTTTCCACTCCGAGAACTAAGAATTCCCGAAGCGGACTTTTCTTTCAGCAGAAAAGGGAGGTCCGCCTTGTTGTCTCTTTAGCCGATGAAGACGACGCCAGAAAGTAACTCAGGTGTGCTCACCTCGCTTTGCAGCCCTCTTCTACGGCGAGTTTGACCGTCGGTTCTTATCCCCGTCGTCCTCCTGGCTGGTTTCCAGTCCGATTTCCTGTGGTGAAGGAAGTTTGTTGCCCGCGCTCAAAGCGTCTTCGGCGGATGCCAGTTTTTCAAGCAGCGACTCGTAAACAGCTATCACTGTATCGAAGCGTTTCTGGACGACGTCCAGAGCGTACGGCTTGCTTTCTCGGAGCCAGAGTTCAGAATACCGTTGTTTCATCCGGGCGTGAGCATCCCGGATTCCCCGTATCTTCGCGATGGACTCGGTTACAAGATTGCGGGCTTGGGCGGTGGCCACACCGGGCTGACAGGCCCGCGAGTATTTCTCCGCCGCGTCCAGAAGGTCGAGACTGCGTGTGGCCATGAGTTTCATCCGCTCAGCGCCGAAGATCAGATAATCAACAGTAACTTCATTGACCTTCGCGTCCGCCTGGGCAGCCCTGAGTTCTTCAATCGCTGGCTCAACGACGTTGAGCAATTCTTGCGCATCGGAGCGAGCGGTCTCCGGATCGGATAACTGATTCCTCACGTTGACCTGCCAGAAGCGACGATTGCGCATTCTGTCGTAACCGCGCAGTCCGTGCGCTCTGGAAAGAACTTCGATGGCTGTCCCCAGATGGTCTCCCGGCTCGCCGAGAAGGACGGCGCCGAACCGCCGATTGAAGTCTCTTATATCGGTCCTTGAGGCGTTCCAGGCGCATTCGGCTCCCCAGAAGATGCCATGCCAGTTGTAGTCAAAGAAGTTCTCGCCGTCGTCATCCCAGGTTGTATTGAGGACTCCGATGGCTCCGTGCTGGGCACCGTCGCGGACGAAGTTCTGGATGTTTTTCACCGCTACGCTGAAGTTGGGCAGAATCCACCTCCAGCAGCTCACCCCGGGGCAGACGAAGAACTCGTACCCTGAACGCGCGAACGGAATAATCTGATCCTCGAAACTGCCGCGGGCATCGTAGCCCCACGTGAGCATGACGGTATCCTTCGGAATTTCCTTCAGATGCTCGGGATGCTGGAGAATGATGTCCCCCCACATCATCATTCGTTTGCCGTATTTGTCCTTCAGGAGATCGTGGATTCGCCGGAGGTGTCGAGCGTATACGCCACCGACGCCGATTTCCGTCGCGAGGTCTTTGGATGGCCCCCTGCCCAGCCCCCAGGTCTCATCGCAACACACATTGAAGAACGGCGACTTGAGCAGGGGGATTTGCTCGGAATAGAGGTCGTCGAGGAGCTCGTAACTCTCTTCTATGGTGGGGCAAAGGAGGCTGGGCGTCTCTCGCAAATGAGCGTACCGCTTATGCCTGAGAATGTCCTCGAAATGACCGAAGGACTGCTGGTTGCCGATGATCTCGACGTGAAGCCGCTCAGCGTAAGCGACGAGCTTTTTAAGCTCCTGAGGCCTCAGAGAGCCGTTCACAGGCCCGATCTCGGGATGCTTCGAAAAGGCGTACTGATGCTCGATGTAGTAAGTAAAAAAGTTTTGCTTGACCTCGGCTCCCAGGCGGATTTCCCGTTTCAATGTCTCCAAACAAGGACTGGGTCCCCTGGTGATATCGTCCTGAAAGCCCCGGTATCGGAAAGAAGGCCAGTCGTGAATGATCAGGCAAGGGATAGCACCGTTGTGCATGTTGGCTCTGATAAGCTGCTTGAGGGTTTGCACGCCGTAGAACAACCCTCGCGAACCACGAGACCGGATCACAACTCCCGAAGGCGAAACGCGCAGCGCGTAGGCCTCGTCGTCCCCTTCTCTGCTGATCTTGGGCCGATCGGCGGATTCGATTGGCTCTGCGACGGACTGTAAGTAGAGCGTATGGAGCCCTTCGGTGGAAGGTCGAAGCCGCTCGGAGATCTGCGGCCTGACCGCTGTTCGGGCAGCGATCTCCTCACATAGATTCTGTGCTGCAAACCTGTCCGCAGCATCTTTCCCGACAATGATGGAAAGATCGCCTTCCAGCGGGAAGCCACCTTTGTCCAGGCGGACGGATTTCGGGAAAGGAATTAATCGTAGATCCTTTGCAGTTGAAGCATCAGCGGCGAGGCACGCTGCCACCAAAAGAAATGAGAGTGTCAGAGAAGTCGTCTCCCAGACCATAGCCGCCTCCTATTTCTCGAGTTGAGGGAAACCGTTTTTCATCGAAGGAACATAGCATGAACGCCCCGCACCGAGAAAGGCCTGGTTGAGAGATGATGGGGTCCCGTCAGAAATCGCAAGAATGTACGAAGACAGGGCGACAGCTTCTCATAGGTGTGCCGTCTTCAGTAAGCTCCCATACACCAAGTGTTGACCATTGGCGGCCTTGTTGGTACGATGGAGCAGGTCTCGGCGAGCTTACCACGCACTGAACGCGACAGATGAGGGCGTGAGAATGCTGGCGCAAGTCTATTCGAGCGCGATCTTCGGGATTGACGCCTACATGATGGAGATCGAAGTTGATTTCGCGTCCGCCAGAGAACGGACGATAGTGATCGTCGGTTTGCCAGACGCGGCGGTCAAGGAGAGCAAGGACAGAGTTTTCACCGCGATCAAGAACTCTGGTTTCTCTCCGGCCCAGGGCTACATAACAATCAACCTCGCTCCTGCGGACATCAAGAAGGAAGGGCCGAGTTTCGATCTGCCCATCGCCCTCGGTCTTCTGGCTGCCACGGGTCAGATACGCAATGCAAGGTTTAAGGATTATGTCATCGTCGGGGAATTGGCGCTCAACGGCGTGGTGCGGCCTGTGAAGGGAGTTTTGCCCGTGGCCGTTGCGGCAAGGGATGACGGTAAGAAGGGTCTACTCGTTCCCGCTGACAACGCTCCGGAAGCCTCCGTGGTTGACGGAATTGACGCATACCCCATCCACGACCTGGTGCAGGCTGCGAACTTCGTTGCCGGCGAAACCACCATTGAGCCAGCGAAAAGGGACTTGAAAAAGGCGTTCGAGGAGGCGTCGGATTATCCGATTGGCCTCAACGATGTGAAAGGGCAGGAGCACGTCAAGCGGGCGTTGGAGGTAGCCGTCGCCGGCTCGCACAACATGCTCATGATCGGCCCACCGGGCGCCGGAAAAACGATGCTCGCGAAGTGCATCCCCACGATCATCCCCGAGATGAGCCTGGAGGAAGCCCTGGAGACGACCAAGATCCACAGCATCGTCGGCCTCCTCACGCCCAAGAATTACCTCGTCGCCATCCGGCCCTTCCGCAGTCCACACCACACGGTGTCCTACGCGGGACTGATCGGCGGCGGGGCTGTCCCCAAGCCGGGAGAAGTGAGCCTCGCTCACAATGGTGTCCTCTTCCTCGACGAGCTGCCGGAGTTCAATCGCAACGTTTTGGAGGTGCTTCGCCAGCCGCTCGAGGAGGGAAGCGTCACCATCGTCCGCGCCACCGGCTCGTTGACCTTCCCGGCACATTTCATGCTCGCCGCAGCGATGAACCCTTGTCCCTGCGGCTATTTCACAGACCCCCGGAGAGAATGCCGGTGCACGCCATCGCAGATTCACAGGTATATGTCACGCATCTCCGGCCCGTTGCTCGATCGAGTGGACATCCACGTGGATGTCCCTGCGCTGAGATATAGGGAGCTGGCTGGCGAATACTCCGGTGAGGCCTCCTCGCAGGTTCGGCAGCGGGTCAACGAGGCGAGAAAAGTCCAGAGGGAGAGATTCAAAGGGCACCGCATTTTCTGCAACGGTGCTATGACCTCCAGGCACATCAAGAAGTTCTGCCAGCTCGATCAGGAGGGGCGAGACGTCCTGAAAATGGCGATCAATGAGCTGGGCATCAGCGCCCGCGCCTACGACAGAATCCTCAAGGTCTCCCGCACCATCGCCGACCTCGAGAACACCGAAGACCTCACAGCCCACCACATCTCCGAAGCCATCCAATACCGCACCCTCGACCGCACCCTCTGGCTGTGACAGTGCAGCTCGCAAGCCGCATACGAGTAAAAACCCACAAACACTGTGCACGGAATGACCGGTAGCCCCGCGCGTTGCGTTTTGGCCTTGCCTTGGGTGGGCAAACAAGGGTATTATCTTAGTAGAAGGTGGGTGTTTCAGTCCTGAAAAAGAGACGCACAGAAACCATGGCCTCAGATGAGTTCACCCAAATTGCATGCCCCAACTGCGGGAACGAGGTCTCCATACCCGTTCCGGGGGATGCGGTCTGCGACACTCACGGCTGCGGCCACATGTTTAGAGCCTTCGGCAAGCGAGACCGGGAAAGCGCGGATCAATTCTATGGTCAGCAGGCGAGCGTCAGGGACAAGCTCATCACGGAGGCTCAGGATGGGCGGCTCGTCGTCAGCTATTATTATGAGCAGGTCGAGCCGTTCATAATAGAGAAGCTGACCGACGTAATTGACGAGGAGCCGCTTCGAATAGTTCAGGCAGGCCTGACCGAGAAGCTCGAGAAGCCCATGACCATACTTGAGCGTAGGAAAGGCAGGTTCGTGCGAATTAGTCCGCTTACCCCACGAGCTCACTACGAACGCTTTTGCAGCTTCCTCAGAGACGTACTTGGCGGTGAAAAGGCCTGCTGCGAATACGACGAGGAGCGGGCGATGAGGCTCTACGAGGCGGATTCCCCACGCACACTTTTCGAGCCCTGCTGGGCGGGCCTTTATGACCTATCAATCCCGATCATGATCAACGAGAAGGTCGTCGCTGTTTTTCTCACTGGCCAGCTTAGGCTGGAAGGGAAAAAGGGGGACTCGGAGCTACTCGATGGAGTGCAGCGCGTCAAGAAGAAGCTGGAGCTCAGCGAGGCCCAGACGGATGAACTCCTCAAGTTAGCTGACGAGGCGGTGGGAGCCTCGCGGATCAAGGAATCCGGGCTGGAGGGCCGCCGCCGGGAGTGGGAGGCCGTTGTGGATACAATCACCCGCCTCGGTAGCGAAAAATTCTATGCCCAGAGGCAGGTCAGCGAACAGCTTTTCCTCGACGAGATATTCGCTCTCTTTGACATGGTTAAGGACGAGAGCAGCCTCTGGGCGGTCCTGGATCGCGTTTTGAGAAGATTATGTGAGTTTTGCCACTTCGAGTTCGGCACGTTCCTTGCGGCTGAACGGCCCGCGCGCCCCTTCGCTCTGAGGTCTATTGGGAGGGTGCCAAGTAGCGGCCTCATTGCGGGGCGCAACATGAAGGTTACGCAAGGCGAAGTGGACTTCAGAAGCAGGAAGTTGTTGCTACTCGACCGCTCGAATCCCGGAGGTGCCCTCATGGGCAAAATGGGGTCCCTCCTTGGCCTCGCCTCCGTCACGTTCGCAGTGGTGGCCCGGGTTAGCTTCCGCGAGGAAGGCCAGGGTCTGATACTGCTCGTGAACAGGACCCCAATCGGGGGAAGAAGGCGAAAGCTAGGCATATCTGAATATGGAAGGCGATTCCTCGAGAAGGCCGTCCATGAGATAGGAATAGAGATCAGAACGACACTGTCCAACGTTGACCTGCGAAGGCGCGACAGAGACAGGGGGGAGTTTGAGGCCGCGACGCTGCACGCTCTTCGGACATACATGCAATCAATCTTAGGGAAGACCGGGTATCTCAAGGAATTGCTAAGGCTCCGACCTGATGATTCTGCCACGATTGAGGAGGTGATACAGGTTTCGCACGAGATAGATGCGTGCGTGCAGCTGCTCAATGCGAAGGCGCGGAGCCTTTCTTACTCCACTGCCGTGGCCGCCGAGGCCGTGTTCAGATGCGATAGGCCGGTTTCTCTGGAGGCCTTATTACGACGGTGCGCGGAACGGTTCCGACATGCCGCAGCGGCGCGCGGAATTAGAATTCTGTTCAACAAGGAGTCCTACGACCTTCCCCCAGCGCGCATGGATGGGGACAAACTCGACATCGCCTTTTCGAATATCATTGACAACGCGGTGAAGTACTCGCATCATAATAAGAGAATATGGATCGATCTCGCCTTCAATACGACGAAAAAGTTGTACCTCATCTCAATTAGCGACTTCGGTCTGGGAATCCTGGAAAGGGATTCTGAGAAGGTCTTCCAAAAGCATTACCGGGCGAGGCACGAGGATCCCAGACGCTTCGTTACTGGGACCGGAATAGGGCTCGCGGTAGCCAAGGACATAGTCGAGGGACACGGCGGCAGAATCTACTACACCAGCTCTCGTGGCGAAGGCCACAAGGGAACGAAGCTCGGGGTTGAGGGCTATAAAACAACATTTAACATCGAGATGCCGAGCGGCGTGCCCCCTAAAAACCGCCGGCACCTCGGGAGGAGCAGCGAGCGAAGATGAAAGGAGGCAATAGGGCCAATACGAGGGTACTGTATGTCGAGGACGATATTGAGGAGCGGAAGCGACTCGTTGACTTCCTGCGCCTGAAGGGCTATATAGTTGATACTGCGGACGACGGGCCTCAGGCCCTTGCCGCCCTCCGGTCAAGCGAGTACGATTTGGTGATCCTGGACGTCATGATGGCCCCCGGGAATGAACTGAAAGGTGAGGACGTCGCGAGCGGCTTTGAGACGGGAAAGGTTCTGCTCCGCAAGCTCAGAGAGGAGATGAAATCACACACGCCAGTCATCGTATTGACGGCGCACCCGGGCGCTGAGCTCGAAAACCAGATCCGCGACCTGGGCGTGGCTGCCTACCTGAACAAGCCTATAGCGCCGGACGACCTCGAGACGGCGATTGCAGACGCACTGGAGGAGACAGTTCCATGAGCTACGAGGAGTTCTTTGGCAGGGTATTCGGGCCCCATATTAACAGGATATTCGAGGCAAGAGACCCGACCAACCCGGAGAGTGCGCGGGGGCTGTTTAGGGCAATCGCCGCTACCATGGACGCAGAAGTGGTCCTCTTTCTATCGGAAGACAACCCGGGCCATTTAGATTGTCGCGTCCCCCGCGGCTTTCTTTATTCCAAGGAGCAGAAGCTGGGCGAGGATCTGAGCGTCCCCGCCAACACTCCGATCCTTCAAATGGCTAGGGAAAGTGTGACACCGGTGGTGAGAAATGCCGGCGCCGGCGACAAGATAGACGACGTATTCCGAGCCCACGGGATAAAGGGCCTCATCGTCGCGAAAACCAAGATCGCTGGTCATGAAGGCTTCCTAGTTATATGCGACACGGAGAGAGACAAGCGCCGCGGGTACAACCTGCCATTCACGGCGGTCGACCGCAATCTGGCGGAGCTGATAGCCTCGGCTCTCTCGCCCGACGGCCGTCGTACCCCGCGGTGGCGGGGCGTAGTAACGCCCTTCCAGGAACTGGATGAGCTGGACGCTTGGTTGGAGAACCACGAGTCCGAGCTTATCCGGCAGTATGGGAAGGGCCATTGGATCGCTATCGGGCGTCCCCACGACTCCGATGATATCCAACCACTGGCCAACGGCGAAACTCGCCGGGCTGTCAGGGAAGCCTTCGCGAAGAAATTCACGATGCCCCTGCTTCGTCGCGTGCACCAGCTTGGGGCCCGGCCTCAACCATTGGAGCTGCGCGGCCCATTACCCCGGAAGCGCACAGGAGGAAATCGGCCATGAGCTGGAAAGCATATTCGAAGAATTTCGATCCGGCCGCTCCCGTTGTTGAGTGTGAGGTCAAGGGTCCGCTGAGCGATGGAACCTTAGCCGTTCACCAGTTCGAGGCTATGCTGGACACCGGGTGTGACTTCGCGCTCCTGGTTGGTGACGACTTCGCGCCCTTTGCGATAGAGTACGAAAACGTCCCTTTGAAAGGTATCTGCTGCACTGCGGAGGGACACGTGTTTGTCGGACTCTCCATCTCCGTCGAGGGTGAGCCGATAGAGCCCGAACTGGAGGTGATTCATTGCCCGGGGCTAAGCATTCCCCTCCTCGGCCGGCCGATCCTCAACGAATTTCTTACGCTCCTTGACGGCGAGTCGGAGAGGTTCTTACTGGCCCGCCTCTGATGTGCTGTAGGCGTCGCCGGCTGTCTGAACGGAAGGTTCGCTGCGATCGCGCTTCTCGCAGGTGGGAGCGCATTGGCTATCTCACCGGAATTGGGAGACGATTTCCTCGAAGCCGGGGAAGGATGTTTTTATGCAGGCTGTGTCGGTGATGGTGGTGGCAGCACGCTCGGCGAGCAGACCGGCGATGATGAACGCCATGGCAATGCGGTGATCGCCGAAGGATTCGACGGTCGCGGGAGTGAAACCCTCTCTTCCCTCGATGATCAAACCATCTTCGTTCTCTTCCACGGCGACGGCCATTTTGCGGAGGTTCGTGGCCAGAGCCTTGATGCGGTCGCATTCCTTGACTCTCAATTCTTGAGCGTCCTTGATGACCGTGGTGCCGCTTGCTAAGGAAGCGGCGATGGCAAGGATGGGTATCTCGTCAATGCACCGGGGGATTTCCTCGCCGCCGATAGTCGTGCCTTCGAGCAAGGAAGATCGGACGATGAGGTCGCCTCTCGGCTCTCCAAGAGGGTGCTCACCGTACGAGGAAGTGTCTATCTCGACGTTCGCTCCCATCCGCTGGAGAACATCAAGGACACCTGTTCTCGTGGGATTAAGCCCGACATTTTGAATTCGCAACTCTGCGTCCGGATAGAGGCTCGCCAGGACAATGAAGTTCGCCGCGGAAGAGATGTCGCCCGGCAGCTCGACGTCAATCGCACGGAGCGATTCCGCGGGGTGAACGGTGACGGAGTTGCCATCTATTTCCACTTTCGCGCCGTACCGGGGCAGGATTCTCTCGGTGTGATCCCGCGATTTCGCAGGTTCGGTGACAGTCGTTGCGCCGTCCGCGTAAAGTGCGGCAAGGAGTAGGCAGGACTTGACCTGCGCCGAGGAGACCGGTGAGGTGTAGTGCACCCCGCGCAACGTGCGGCCCGATATGTACAGCGGCGGATACCCTCTCTTATTGCCTGGCGAGATTTCCGCGCCCATCATAGTCAACGGAAGAATGATCCGCTTCATGGGCCGTTTCTCGAGCGAATGGTCTCCCTTGAGTAGCGACTTGAAGTTCTGAGCGGCGAGCAGCCCCGCCAAGAGCCGCATGGAGGTTCCGGAGTTTCCCATCCACAGGTCGGTTTGAGGACGATGAAGTCCACGAAATCCCACTCCGTGCAGACGACGAACGGTTTTGCCCGGACGCTCGATTCGGACACCCATTTGCCGAAGGGCCCTTTCGGTGCACAGGCAATCTTCACTGGGGAGAAAATTGGTGATTGTGGAAATGCCATCGGCGATGGCAGAGAAAATGAGCACACGATGGGAAAGTGATTTGTCGCCCGGGGGAGAGATCGTTCCCCTCACTTCGCGGGCCTTCGCTACTTCGATTGATTCCATATCGTTCCTCTATCGGGTTCAGAGCACTTCTCAGCTCGTTCAAAGCCGTTGACGGCACAATTCAACTTGACTTGTCTCTTAGTTCTTTGGCTCTCTGAAGGAAGGCGCGGAGGCCGTCCCTGTCCTTTTTCTCCAAAAGGTCTGCGAACTCGGAAACCTCTTCTGCAAAACCCTTCAGGGAGCAAAGGATGGCATCCCTGTTCTCGATGCAGATTCCCGCCCACAGGTCAGGAGACCCCGCTGCAATCCGCGTGGTATCCCTGAACCCTCCACCCGCCAGTTTCACAGTGGAGAGCGCATCCCTGGAACCGCGGATTAGGGCATTGACGAGGCACGACGCCGCGACATGAGGTAAGTGGCTAACCAGGGCAATGCTCAAGTCGTGCTGCCGGGGACTGAGGGAAACCACGCTACAGCCGATCGCTTCCCAAAACTTCCTGACTTTCCGGACGGCAGTGGGGTTGGAATTCTTCGTCGGAGTGATGATGCAGGTTGCTCCCTCGAATAGCGTAGGGGAAGCGACCATTATTCCGCTCCTCTCTGAGCCAGCCATGGGGTGGGCGCCGACGAAATGGCACGTGGATTTAAGAAGCCTCTCCATTCGGGAGACGATGGATCGCTTCACACTGCCGACGTCGGTGACAACGCAACGGCCGGATAAGGCGGGCCGGGCCTTTTTGGCTAACGCGGGAATGGACTCTACGGGCGTCGCCATCACCACCAGGTCCGCAGAGGCTACGCCCTTCAAAATGTCGAGAGAAACCTCATCTGCGGCCTCATGGTCGTGAACTTCGTCAATGGCAGAAGTGCGGCGTACTACGGCCACCACGTTCTTCGCGAGACGCTTACGGCGACAGGCCATGCCCACGGACCCGCCAATCAGGCCCATCCCCACAATCGTTATGTTGTTGAACATTTCCTCCTTCAGGCTTTCGGTTATGCTTCTATCCTCACAATTCTCTGCCAACAGACTCAGCGACGGGCGCCAGGTTCTTCATCAGTAGCTCGAATTGGGGCGGAGACAATGATTGGGGACCATCGCTCCTGGCCGTCTCGGGATCAGGATGAACTTCGACCAGCAGTCCGTCCGCACCCACAGCAATGGCCGCCCTGGACAGAGGTTCAATCAAATCCCTCCTCCCGGTGGCATGGCTGGGGTCCACGATGACCGGCAGATGACTGAGCTGCTTGATTACAGGAACGGCACTGAGGTCCGCCGTATTCCGCGTTGCCGTTTCAAAGGTACGTATCCCCCTTTCGCAGAGGACGACGTCGGCATTGCCGTTGGTGACAATGTACTCCGCGGACATGAGGAATTCCTTGACCGTGGCCATGTTCCCCCTTTTCAGGAGAATAGGCTTGTTGAGTCCGCCCAGCTCCCTGAGAAGAGCGAAGTTGGACATATTGCGCATACCGATCTGCGCCATGTCAGCGTATTTCTCGATCAGCGGGATGTCTCGGGGGTCCATCAGCTCGGTGACCACCGGAAGCCCGGTCTTCTCCCTCGCCTCCGCGAGGTGCTTCAGGGCTTCCTCTCCCAACCCCTGGAAGCTATACGGTGAGGTTCTCGGTTTGAAGGCGCCGCCCCGCAGCAGAGAGGCTCCGCAGCGCGAAACGAGACTCGCCGTCTCCAGCAACATCTCCCGGTTTTCCACGGCGCATGGCCCTGCTCCGACGACTACCTTCTTTCCGCCGATTTTGACGCCGCCCACATTGATGACGGTGTCCTCTTCCTTGAGTTCGCGGCTGACCAGCTTGAAGGGCTGCAGGATAGGGACCACGATCTCCACCCCGGGGAAGGCCGCCAGAGGAACGTTCCGAACGGCATCTTCGGGACCGATGACCCCAATGAGCGTCCTGTTCACTCCAACAGAAACATGTGGACGAAGCCCGAGAGACTCGATCTTCTCGATGATATGCAGCTTCTGTTCTTCGGTCGCTGTGGGTTTGAGAACGATGATCATTTTGCCAGACGGTTTGCCCTACGTTTCTCAGTGGGCCGCGATCAGGGGCTTTTCGGATACGAACCCAGGACTTTGAGGACCCCGCATTTTCGCTTTAGTTTCTTCAGGGTCGCAGCGACCTTGGGGTTGCTGACGTGCCCCACGAAGTCGGCGAAAAAGTAATACTGGAAAGGCTTATTCCCGGAAGGACGCGACTCGATCATGCTCAGGCTTATTCCCCCCTCCTTGAAGACCTCAAGGATGTCGTGGAGTGCGCCCACCCGATCTCTGGTATAGAACATCACAGAGGTCTTGTCGTCCCCACTCTTGGGGCTTTCACCTCTGCCAACCACCAGGAAGCGAGTCACGTTGCGAGTGATGTCCTGAATGGAGCGAGCCACCACCCGAAGCTCATAGAGGTCGGCTGCGATCTCGCTGGCGATGGCCGCGGAGCCGGGCTTCTCCCGTGCCATCACCGCTGCTCGGGAAGTGCTGGATGTCTCGATATACTCGGCTCGTGGCAAATTTGCCCGAAGCCACAGATTGCACTGTCCGAACACCTCACCCTTCGAATATATTCTCTTGATCTGATCCTTTCGGCCACGGGCCAGAAGGCAGTGCGAGATTTCAAAGAGAATCTCCGAACATATCCTCACATCAGAGTCAATGAACATATCAAGGGTCCGATTGACTGCGCCGTCCGTGGAGTTCTCTATGGGCACTACCCCATAATCCGCCCGCCGTGTCTCCACCTCGTAAAAGACGTCGTTGATCGAAATCGCTGGAATATATTCCACGGAATGGCCGAATTTCGCCAGCGCGGCCTGATGGGTGAAGGTAGCCTCCGGACCCAGATAAGCCACCTTGATTGTTTTCTGCAAAGCGAGCGAACCGGACATGATCTCCCGATACACTGCCCTCAGGGTCTCGTCGGAAAGCGGTCCTTTGTTGAGCTGGCCGATTCTGTGATAAACCTCCTTCTCCCGGACGGGGTCAAGCACCTCCTCCCCAAGCTGCCCTTTGATCTTGCCGATCTTGACCACCTGCGTGGCTCTCTCACTGATGAGGGCGACGATCTGCGCGTCGAGCTGTTCAATCCGCTTCCTGTAAGGACGAAGTTTGCGTTGTGATTGTTTCTCTTTCATCTCAATCGTGTCCTTTCGGAGAAGCCTCCGGCTCCGTGGGCTTGCCAACAGCCAGTTCGCTTACTCGGGGGAGGTCCGAGAGGCTATTCAATCCAAAATGCTCCAGAAACAGGGTGGTCGTGCCGTAAAGGAACGGCCGCCCCGGGGAATTGCTTCTTCCCACAACCTTTATCAAACCCCTCTCCTGAAACATCCGGAGAATGCCTCCGACATCTACTCCTCGAATGGACTCCACCTGGGAACGGGTCACGGGCTGACGATAGGCCACAATGGCCAGGGTCTCAAGAGCCGCCCGGGACAGGCGAGTCCTCTCCTGCCCCGCCAGAAATCGGGTTATATACGGAGCAAATTCAGGTTGGGTGCGCAATTGATAGCCCCCTGCGATCTCCACCAACCGATAGCTCCTTTGCGACTGGATATAGTCAACTTTCAACTCCTCCAGGGCGGCCACTACGGCGTACCGGGAAACGGCGAGAGTATCACCCAGAACTTTGATTATCTCGGAGACTTTCACCGGCCTATGCGTGACGAAGAGCAGCGCCTCGGCGACGCCTTTGATTTTTTTTGTGTCCGGCTTGCTGCTTTTCCGTGTCATATTTCGAATGCTCCGGCTACCTGGCTAAGAGTTTGATCTCAGCGAAGGGGTGATCCTGGACAGCGACCAGTTTCTTGAGCCTCATCAACTCCAACAGCGCCAGGAAAGTGGCGATGATCATCATACGACCCGCTCTCTCCGGGAACAGGGAGTGAAAAAGAAGTTCTCTGTTCTCCCGTAACCTGCTGAGAATCAAGTCAACCTGCTCGGCGACCGTCACCTCTTCCTCGTCAACCTCGTGCACCTCTTCCTCTCTGGCGGCGCGCTCCAGCACCTCCGAAAAGGCACTCAGCAGGTCGAACATGGTCACGTCCGAAAGGGGGCGCTCCACCTCCTGCAATGGGGGCGCGGTTGTGTCATGACGCCGAAACGTGCTCTGGTGGCGTGTCTCCATCTCCTGAAGGTCTTGGGCCACATCTTTGAACTGCTTGTATTCCACGAGCTGCCTGACCAGCTCAGCCCGAGGGTCCTCGACCGGCTCCTCGTCCTCCTCAGTTGCTTCCTCGGGGGGCAGTAGCGTCTTCGACTTTATGTAAAGCAGCGTCGCGGCCATGGCCAGGAACTCGCCCGCGAAATTCAAGTTGAGCATCCGCATCATCTCGAGGTAATGAAGATACTGCTCTGTTACGCGAGCAATGGGGATGTCATAAATGTCAATCTCCTCCTTCCGGATCAGGTACAGAAGAAGATCGAGCGGGCCTTCGTAAACATCCAGCTCGACGTTACAGGAATCTACAGAAGCCCCATTTTTGTTTTGACTTCGTGGATGGTCTCGGCTGCTATCGGCTTGCATCTTTGTGTGCCGGCTTCCAGCACCTCCTTCACCCGCTGGGGATGCTCCTTGAGCTCCTTTGCTCTCTGCTGGATTGGCTCCAGCTCGGCAATCATGTTCTTCGCAAGGATCGCCTTGCAGTCCAGGCATCCGATGGCTGCTGTCCGACATCCGGCGTTCACGTGCTCAATCTCTTCCTCACCGGAAAGGAGCCTGTGCAAGGTGTAAATGTTGCAGACCTCCGGATTGCCCGGATCGGTGCGACGTTTCCGGTTCACGTCTGTCACCGCCGGGGCAAGCTTCTTTTTGATGACCTCCGCCGGATGGGACAGGGAAATGTAGTTGTTGAGGCTCTTGCTCATCTTGCTCTTGCCGTCAAGCCCCATGATCCGGCCGATTTTCGGCGTCACGTGATACGGTTCAGGAAACGTCTTACCGAAGCAGGAATTGAAGGCCCTCGCCACCCGGCGAGAGAACTCGATGTGCTGTATCTGGTCCTCGCCGACCGGAACCGCTTCTGCTTTGTAGAGCAGAATATCTGCCGCCTGAAGCACCGGATAATCGAAAAGTCCAACGTTGATGTTCCTTTTGTGCTGCTCGGATTTCTCCTTGAACTGAGTCATCCTTCCCAGATCACCCATGGGCGTAACCGTATTGAATATCCACGCCAGCTCCGTATGCTCGGGAACGTGGGATTGAACGAAGATCGTGCACTTCTCCGGGTCGAGCCCACACGCGATGCATTCCGCCGCTGCATTGAGGACGCGCTCCTGCATGGTCTCGACATCGTACTGAATCGTGATCGCATGGTAATCAACAATGCAGAAGATGCAATCGTACTCCGTCAGCATCCTTACCCAGTTTCTTATGGCGCCCAAGTAATTGCCGATGTGAAGATCGCCGCTGGGTTGAATTCCGCTGAATAGTCTCTTCATCGCTGTTTTTCCCGTTTCCGTCTCTTCTCCCTACTCGGCAAGCATGTTTTCAAGTTCAATCACATCCAGTCCCAACACTCCCCATACAAATTTGATCCAGGGGAAGAATACCCTATCTATGCCGACGAACACGGCCGTCCCAATAACGGCGGCGAAAATGAATCCCAGCCCGACACGCTGCCCCCTTATGAGCAAAAGAGCTTGCTTCGGAGGAAGGAGGCCTATGAGCAACCGCGACCCATCCAGAGGGGGAATCGGGATGAGGTTGAACGTGGCAAGCATCAGGTTGACGATGATCAGAATTGTCAGAAGCAATCTCACCAACCACCAGTCCCCTTGCGTGGGGACAATCCCGCTGCCCAGAACCATGGCGAAAAAGAGCATAAAGAATATGTTCACGGCAGGCCCGGCCAAGCCCACCCACATGATGTCCTTTCTGGGGTTCTCGAAATTCCTGGGATTGATCGGCACAGGCTTGGGCATCATCAAAGGCACCCCAAAAAGGTAATACATCGTAATCGGAAAAATGACCGTCCACTTGAAGCTCATATGCTTCAAGGGGTTGAAGCTGAGCCTGCCTCTGTTCTTTGCGGTGGGGTCGCCAAGCTGAAACGCGACCCACCCGTGGCTGATCTCGTGAAGGATCACCATCGTTAGCACCAGAGGCGCAACCAGGAGAATGGTGGTCAGGCTTGCCACCCCTGTCTGGTAATCGCTGCCGACGAAGAACACCACCACGATCAGGGCGACAAGAAGAATCACCTGGGCGGTTCTTCGATACCGCATCTGGCGCCTGGCAGTGGTAACCAGCCAGAGCGCTGCGATCAAAATCCCTTCCACGACTCGGGACAACCATGCCACCGGCGAATCCTTTCCAATATATCGCTTCTCGATTTCTCAAATCAGGATAGCAACGCCCCTACCCTTTTGTCAATCTTGGCGGGCCCCGGGGTGTGGCTGGGATGAGTGGCATGGTATTATTCCGCTCCTTCAGAGCTTGAGTGGTTGGGTTGCCCGGTTACCCTGGGCGTAGCCCAGGGCTATCGTATGGCGCCCCTTCAGGGCTTGGGGATGGACAACCTGCTGAGCCCCAACGGGGCGAAACAGCATAGCCCAGGGCGAAGCCCTGGGAACACGGGCCAGCGAAATGTCAGTAAGCCCTGCAAGGGCGACATAGAACCCAACCCGGTTGTGCGCTGCGGCGCCGGGGCGAGTCCCGGGCCAGTGCCACGGAAATGCAGCCACACCCGCACCAGCAGTGACCTGTGCGGACATCATTATCTCATGCTTCTTGGGACCGCACGGACATCGCCAGTCCAAAGAGAATTCCCCGATCGCTGACGCGAATTTTCTCAAAACCAGTCACTTCCAACAACGCTTCGACGATGACAAGTCCGCCGACAATAATGTCCGCCCGCGCCGGCTCAAGCCCTTTAACGTCCACCCGGTTCCATAGCGGCAAGGACGCCAGACGGTCAAAGACCGATTCCACCTCTTCGCTCGTCACGACGTAGTTGTGGACTCTCGAAGGATCATATTCCTCCATTTCCATCAAGATCGGCGGAATCGTGGTGATGGTGCCTCCAAGTCCAATCAGTTCTTCCCCGCCGGAGGGAAGTTCGTCGTAGGTCTCCTTCAAAAGCGTCCTCGCGTGTTCCAGGGCGCGAGTAAGCTCCACACCCAATGGGGGGTCATGGCGAAAAAATCGCTCGGTAATCTCCACCGCTCCAACACTAACAGATCGCAGAACCGGCTCTTCCCCCTGACAGGCGAAAATCAACTCCGTGCTCCCCCCGCCGACATCAGCCATAAGGACCTGTTTTCCTGTAACCTCCAGGGAGGTCAGCGCCCCTTCGCAGACGTACCTCGCTTCCTCCACGCCCGTAAGGATCTCAGTTTCTAAAGAAGTGAAGCTCCGTATTCGATCCTTCAGGTGGTCCGAATTGCTCGCGTGCCTGGCGGCGCTCGTGGCGACGATCTTAAAGCGATCTGTGTGCAAACTCCTGGCCTTGGCAACGATTTTCTTCACGGCCTTTGCCGTCCTCTCGATAGCCGCCTCATTCAAAAAGCCGAAGCGGCTAAGTCGCTGGCCCAGGCGCGTGATGTACCCTTCCCTGTGCACTACCTGGACCTGACCGGCCTCACCCACATCGGCCACCAGGGCGCGCACAGAATTGGTCCCTATATCAACCGTGCAGACACGCATGAGTGAAACATTTTCTTGATGCTTGGGGCACCGATCCTACAGAAAGAAAAAGCCGGTCCAGACTGACTCGCCTGTGCCGGCGCCAACGTGAATCATGTGCTCAGTGCAACAGCTCGCCGATCAATGCGTCATGGCATAGATGATGCAATTTATGCCGATCTTGAAGGCATCCTTCATCTCCACCTGGAGCGTGTGAGGATGAGGAATTCGCTCCCAGCCGCAGCCAAGATCGTATTTGCTGTACAAAACCACCAGCTTCCCGTCAACCGTAATCCCCTCCAAGCACGGGCCCGTCAAATCCGGTTCCAGGGCCATCACTCTCGGCGAACAGGCGGTGGAATCGAGCTTGTAGTGGATTTGGCATATCTCGCTATCAGGCGGGAGAGGCTGCAACTTCTTGTCTGGGAATATCTTCGACATCTCATTTCGGAAGGAGGCGTCGAACGCGGCCCTTCCGCAGCAACTGTCCGCCAGCAGAAACCCGCCCTTAGTGAGGTATTCCCTCAGGTTCGAGCGCTCCGCGTCGGTGAAGCTGAAACTGTTGTGGCCGGAAATGTAGAGGAAAGGGAAAGAGAACAAATCCGATCGCAATGGATCAACGTCCTTCACCTTGAAATTCACCTTGACCTTCGTCTCTTTCTCCACCTCTAACATGAGGTTCTGGAGACCGTCCGGGTCAGAATTGCAATCGCCCTCATGCTTGAGGCGCCCCACAAAGAAATCGCTGTCAGCAATCCCCTCCGTCTTCTGGTACTGAACCCGGTGGCTGAACATCAAGCCCGACCTGTAATAGGCCAGGGCATACGCCACCATGTTCGTGCCGATCCGCTGAGCATCGCCGACATCCACACGTTCCCCATGCTCGTGTGTGTGTCCGTCCCAACCGCAGCTCAGATCGTACGGCGTAAAGATCACTGCCGCCCGGCACCCGATTTCCACGGCTTCCAGCTTTGGCACGTCGGTGTAATATTCTTTGCCCTTTCGATAGCGGATCTTGCCGATCTGATGATAAATGGAGTAGAGAGGGTGGTCCAGAGGGAGCACCGAAAGGGGCCGGTCGGGGAAAATTTTTTGGGACATTTCCCGCCGGAAAGAACCGGCAAAAGGCTTTGCGCCGCAGCAGGCGTCCGCCCAGATCGTCCCTCCGAGGATCGCATATTCCCTCAGTTTCCGCCGTTGACCGTTGGTAAAAGAAACGGCTTCGTGCCCGGTGAAGTAGAGGATCGGACTTTCCGTCGGATCGAAGTTGAACTCATCCAGCGGCATCTGCTTTGACGTGTAGGGAAGCTCGAGCCTCCCCGAAGTCAAATCCAACAGGCGCTGGATGTCGCCGGGGTCCGTGGTCCAATCATCTCCCGAGCCCAGTTTCACCTTGACCGCGATAGTCGGTGGCGAAGGGGGACGCTTCTTCTCCGTCCTTCGCAGAGGGGTTACCGGCAGCGGCAACGGTGGAAAACCTTCACCTCCCTTGATCCTGTGCGGCCGGGCGCTAGGCGGTGGGCCACAACTCGTTCCATGGGATGATCCCGGCCACAGCACCAGGAGCGCCACCCCCAATGTGGTCATGGAGATGATTGCCTTCCGTGCAGTCATGTTTTCTCGTTCTTCCGCAGCCGTCAAAAATTTTGGCAGCATCCGATCCAGACCTCCCCTCGTCAATCTCCCGGGGGCTCCTCAACCGTCTCCAGGAGCTTATCAATCACGTCGTCCACGGTGACGCCATCAGCGTCCGCATTAAAGTTCGTAAAGATGCGATGTCGGAGAACCGGCTTGGCGATTCTTCGGACATCTTCGCATGAGATATTGACCTTTCCGTTCGAAACAGCGTTGCCCTTCACGCCCAGGATGAGATATTGAGCCGCCCGCGGCCCCGCGCCCCATGTCACATAATCCTTTACGAAGGACAGTGCGTTTTCGGAGTTCGGCCTCGAGGCTCGAACTAAATCCGTCGTGTACTCAATCACGTGCCGGGATACTGGCATGTTCCTCACTACGTCCTGTATCCTCAACACATCTTCTCCCCCCATTGCTGGCTCAATCCGATAATCCAGCTTCCCCGTCGTCGTCTCAACAATCTCCATCTCCTCGTTCTTGTCCGGATAATCTATGTGCAAAGTGAACATGAATCGGTCCTGCTGCGCCTCCGGCAGGGGGTAGGTCCCCTCCTGCTCGATCGGATTCTGAGTCGCCAGAACGAAAAAGGGCTTGTCCACTACGTAAGTGGTTCCGGCCACGGTTATCTGATTTTCCTGCATGACCTCTAAGAGCGCGGACTGCGTTTTGGGCGGGGTTCGGTTGATCTCGTCAGCGAGGACGATGTTTGCGAAGATCGGTCCTTTTATGAACTTCATCTTCTTCGACACAGAGAAATCCTCGATGAATTCCGTGCCGATAATGTCGGAGGGCATCAGATCAGGAGTGAATTGAATCCGACTGAAGGTGAGGTCGAAAACCTGCGCGACGGTCTTGATGATCAGTGTCTTGGCCAGCCCCGGAACGCCGATGATGAGGCAGTGCCCTCTGGCGAAAACGGAGATCAGGATTTCCTCAATAATCCTCTCTTGTCCGACAATGATCTTCCGAATTTCTCGGAGAATCTGGGCCTTTCTCTCCCTGAACTGCTCGACGACCTCAATGTCTTTTTGCCCTTCAAGCTCGACAGCCATGGGTGAAACTCAGCTCGCCGTTGGCGGAGTATCCGTTTTTTTGCGAGCAGTTGCGCACAAAACAAAATTCTGTCCCCGGCGAAAAGCAACGATCAGGAAAGGACATCCAGGAAAGGGCCCGGAGCCTCAGGTCTCCCTCGTTTCTCTTGCCACCTCCTCCACAGTCGTCACGCCATCGAACATCTTCAGGATGCCTTCGTCCCTCATCGTGCGCATCCCCTGTTCCTGCCCTGTTTGTCGCAGGATCACCGTCGGGGATCTGTTCATGATCAACTCCCGGAGCTGGTCGGTAATCACCATCAGCTCAAAGATACCTGTGCGGCCCAGATACCCCGTATCGTTGCATTCGTGGCATCCTTTTCCGTAAAAGAGTTCTTTTCCCTCGATGTCGTTGAGTGTCAGGCCCAACTCGTTAAGGATAAACTCTGAGGGTGTATATACCGTCTTGCACCTGGGGCAAATTGTCCGGATGAGCCTCTGCCCCAGAATAGTCTCGAGGGTGGAGGTCATCAGGAAGGGCTCCACCCCCATATCAATCAATCGCGTGACCGCGCCGGGGGCATCGTTGGTATGCAACGTCGAAAGCACCAGGTGTCCCGTCAGAGAAGCCTGGATGGACATCTGCGCGGTTTCGAGGTCGCGAACCTCTCCCACCATGATCTTATCGGGGTCCTGTCGCAGAATATGCCTCAAGCACCTGTCAAACGTCAGACCGATCCTCGGATTGATCCCAACCTGAACCACGCCCTCTAAGTCATATTCCACCGGGTCTTCGGTGGTGATCAACTTGTCGCTGAGGCGGTTGATCTTCTTCAAAAAGGCGTACAGCGTAGTGGTCTTGCCGCAGCCAGTGGGACCGGTGACGATGATGATTCCGTTCGGCTTCTCGATCAGCTCGTTCATCTGGTTTAGCGTGTCCTGCCTCATACCCAACTGCTCGATTTCAAGTCCAACGATGGTCCTGTCCAGAACGCGCAACACCACGCTTTCGCCGAAGGCGGTAGGAAGGGTGGAGACCCGCACGTCCACCTGCCGTCCCATCACGCTGAGCCGGATTCGCCCGTCCTGAGGCAGCCTTCTTTCAGCGATATTGAGATTTGACAGAACCTTGATACGGCAGCTCAGGGCCAGGGCAAGGTGCTTCGGCGGAGGAATCATCTCGTACAGAACGCCGTCCACTCGGTAACGCACTTTGAACTGATCCTCGAATGGCTCAAAGTGGATGTCAGATGCCCTGTCTTTGATGGCTTGAATGAGGATTAAGTTGAGGAGCTTGACCACAGGGGCTTCGCTGGCCAGTTCCCTGAGTGTCACCACATCGTCCTGAGCCACGTCTTCATCGAACTTCTCCAGAGGAATGTCATCCTCGATCTCCTTCAACAGGTCTTGCACCGATTCTCCCGCGCCGCCGTAATACTTCTGGAGGGCATCATCAATCTCCTCCTTGGGGGCGACCAGCCCCTTTACCGGTGTGTCCAGAATGAAACGGAGATCGTCCAGGATTGAAATGTTGAGCGGGTCTGCGAGAGCCACGGTGAGGGTACCGTTGTCTGCTTCCACAGGAATGACCGCGTACGCACGGGCCGTCGTCGGCCCTACCCTCTTGATGATCTCCGGGGGGATGTCCTTGTTTTTCAGACTGATGGTTCCCATCCCCAGGTGATCAGCCAGGACCTTCAGAATCTCTTCCTCGGACACAAACCCGAACTCAACGAGTATGTGTCCCAGGATATTGCCGGTGCGCTCTCTTTCCTCGAGGGCTTCTTCCAGTTGTTCGTGGGCGATGATTCCCTTCTCTAACAGCAAAGTGCCGAGGAACTCTTGATCGTAAGTACTGACCACGAAAATCTGCCTCCTTATCTTATCCCTTCGCGCCTTTGCGTCTCTGCGTTCGGAGTTCTCATTATTTCTCAACGCAGAGGCGCAGAGCATTCAGATGCTCTTCACTTTCAAGCTCCTTATGCCGATTCCAGCTTGAGCTTGGCGATCACTGAATCCGGATCCTGCGACTTCGTCAGCAAGTCTCCGTAGCTGATGAGCCCGTTCTTGTACAGCTCCAGAAGAGAAGCATCCAGGGTCTTCATCCCGTACTTGGCCCCCGTCTGGATGTCCGAGGTAATCCGGAAGGTCTTTGCCTCCCTGATAAGATTCTGGATGGAGGGGGTGGCAACCATAATCTCAAAAGCGGCGATCCGCCCCTTTCCCGTAGCTCTCACCATAAGAACCTGGGAGATCACCGCGAGAATGGACGATGCAAGCTGCGTCCGGATCTGCTCCTGCTGGTTCGTCGGAAAAGCATCTATGATGCGGTCCACTGTCCTGGCTGCACCTGTAGTGTGCAAGGTGGCGAACACCAGGTGACCTGTCTCCGCCGCGGTAATCGCGGCCTCCATCGTCTCCAGGTCCCTCATCTCTCCCACCAGCATCACGTCCGGGTCCTGCCTCAGCCCGCGCTTCAGCGCCTCGGAAAACGAGGGCACGTCAACCCCGAGTTCCCTCTGCGTGACAATGCTTCTCTTGTGATCGTGGTAGTACTCTATGGGGTCTTCCACAGTGATGATGTGGCAATCCCGCTCGCTGTTGATGATGTCAACCATAGTCGCCAGGGTGGTGGTCTTTCCCGACCCCGTCGGCCCCACCACTAAGATCAACCCTCGTGGCCGGAAGAGGAGGTCTTTGATCCCTGGTGGAAGACCAAGCTCCTCAAAAGTGAAAAGCTTTGTAGGAATGAGTCGCAGGGAAACCCCGAAACACCCTTTTTGCCTGAAAACGCTTACACGAAAACGACCCAGGTCCGCGAACGCAAAGCCGAAGTCCGTGCCCCCGTGCTCCCGGACCCTTTGGATATGCTCTTCGGAAGTGACACTGCGCATCAACCGTTCCGTATCCTCCGGAGTCAGGGGGTCTGCCTCCAGCGGACGAAGCCGCCCGTCAATCCTCAAACATGGTGGTTTTCCTACGGCGACGTGGAGGTCCGATGCCTTTTCATCAACGACCAATTGTAGAAGTTCATCCATCTCAACCATGGACACCACACTCCTTTTCTCGACGATAAATGACCCCCGCTTTCCGTATCATTAATCTATGTCTTTCTGGGTGATTCTCATGACCTCATCGAAGGTCGAGACTCCGGAAGCAACCTTCAACATCCCGTCCTCGCGAAGGGTTCTCATTCCGTATTGGCGGGCGACCTTGCGGATTTCCGTGGCGGGGACGCACTTATAAACCAACTTCTGAATGTCATCGTTGACGGTCATCAACTCAAAGATGCCTATCCTGCCGCGATACCCGGTGTTCTTGCACGCTGAGCAGCCTGCCCCTTTGCGTAGATTCGCCTTCTTCAAATCCTCCCTGGTCAAGTTCATGGCCTCCAACTCAAAATCCGGCGGGTCGTACGGCTGGGAACATTCCGGGCAGTTCTTCCTGACCAACCTCTGGGCCATGACCGACTGCAAAGCCGACGCCACCAAGAAAGGCTTAACCCCCATATCAATCAGACGGGGCACCGCGCTCGGTGCGTCATTGGTGTGCAGGGTGCTAAAAACGAGGTGACCGGTCAGCGAGGCATTGATAGCGATTTCTGCGGTTTCCAAGTCACGAATCTCACCAATCATGATCACGTTCGGCGCCTGACGGAGAATGGACCGCAGGGACGCGGCAAATGTCAGCCCAATATCCTCGTTGACGTGTACCTGATTGATCCCCGAGAGCATGTACTCGATGGGGTCCTCGACCGTGATGATCTTCCTATCCGGACGGTTGATGTAGTTGAGACAAGCATAAAGTGTCGTTGTCTTGCCGCTGCCCGTCGGACCAGTGATGAGAAGAACTCCATGGGGAAGCTGAATGAGTTTCTCGTACGTCTTCTGGTCTTCGCTGCTGAACCCCAGCTCCGACAACCCCAGCACAAGGCTTTCCTTGTCCAGGATTCTCATCACGATGCTCTCCCCATGGTTGCCCGGCAACGCGGAAACTCGTAAGTCAATCTGACGCCCCAGTACGCTGATCAGGATTCGTCCGTCCTGAGGAAGCCGCTTTTCGGCGATGTCCATGCCAGCCATAATTTTGACACGGGAAAGGACCGCACCCTGGAGCCTCCGTGGGGGGCCTTCCACCTCATGGCACACGCCGTCAATTCGATACCGTATGCGGAACTTCCGCCCCAGGGGCTCGAGGTGAATATCGCTGGCGCGGTTGCGGAAGGCTTCCATAATCAGGAGGCTGACCAGCTTGATGACCGGCGCCTCCTCCGCATCGGCTTGTTCTTCCTGCTCTTCGGCCGTCAACGCCCTCCCGTCATCCTCAATAAACTGGATGTCCCCGGACGAGATCTCCTCCAGCATCTTGGCCACGGCTTCCTCTTCCGCACCGTAATGCCGTTCGATAGACTTCTGGATGTCGTCCGCGTCGGCGATCACTGGCTCAACGTGCATCTTCAACAACATCCGCAAGCTGTCTATGGAGTGGAGGTTCAGCGGGTCCGATATGGCTACCACAAGCGTGTCATCCCTCTTCTCCAGCGGTACAACCTTGTACCGCCTGGCCACACTGTGTGGAATCATCGAAAGAACCTCTTTGTCAATATCTACCGTCGCCAGGTCAATCGAACGGAGCCCGAAGTGGTGCGCCAATACCTCGGAAATGCGATTCCTATCCGCAAAACCGAGTTCCTTGACTGCTGTGGTCAGCGAAATCCTCCTCTGTTCCGCTGCCTGCTCCGCAGCCTTGGCCTGATCCTCCGTGATCACTCCTGCTTGCGTCAGGATTTCCGCGAAATAGCTACCATCGGAGCCAATCATGCTGGGGCCTCTTTTTGGTTGAAGCTTAACTTCCTGCCATCCTATGAAGCAAGCATAACGCTATTCTGCCTGAGCGTCTCTGTCAATACCTTTTTCCCCATTACACAGAAACCCATCCGGAACCTTCTATACATGCTACGCATTAAGTTTATACCATTGCCCTCCCGCGAGGTCAAGCCAATTTGCGGCCCTTCCGCCGAGCATAGCAACAACCGTGCCCGATTCGCTCCCGATTGTGCAAATTTCCCCACCTGGGGGCGTTTCGTTCATCCGTATGGGGTAACTCAATCATCTTCTGCTCAGTTCCGAGGAAAACGCCTCCCTCTTTTTTCCCCCCACATCCTCATAGATGTTGTCCGCTTTCACCATGGCCAGCGTTAAGTATCCAAAAGCGAGCTTCGTTTTTACACAGACGATGAGTTTCCTCTCATCCATCGTGATCCAGAGCCGTCCCCTTCCCTTCCGTAAAGTGCCCGCATCGAAATTCGCGTCCGCCTCCAGAAGGAAAGTGTCGTAACTCCCCCCCCGGTAAATGGTTCGCCTTACCGCCTCCTTCACTTGAAACGCCACATCCCATATTTTCTCATCCGCCATCACCTTCACCACAAAACGGTCCCCGATCCCATACCAAAGAAGCCTCAGAAAATAGAAAATGGAAAGCGTGTCCTGGCATCTCTCCGGAATTTCGTAATCCTTGGTGTATCCGCTCCGGTTCGACCGGTAATGCCCCAGGTGATGTTCCTGATCGAGGATGGTGACCTCATCATGCCTGTAGTCCCCTTCCTCCTGCACCTTTGCGAACTTCCTGGGAATGAACTCCTCCGTGTCTATGTAGGACTCAATCTTATCATTGACGCGAAATATTTTCGAGAAAGTCGGCGTGGTTGTCGCAGTGAGCACAACATGATATGTGGGCCGACCGCACACCTGCACAACATCGTGCACCACGAGCGTCGCTGTCCCCGCCCGGACCAGGCCGTAATACACCTCATAGGTCAGCCGCTCACCGACACGAAACGGAGGCGAAAGTCGCTCGGGCTTGGGCTCCGGTACAGTCGCGGTCTTTTCAGCGAGCTTACCCGCTGACACACACCCCCCCAACCAGATCGCGAGGACAGTGCACAACAATCCCTTCACACGAATCACGAGCCGATCTTCCCTTATAGCTCCATTGTCGTCGCAAGGCAGGCCGAATCTTCCTTCGCGAACGAACCCTTCCTTCTAATAAAAACTATACCACGCTATCGCGGACGATGCCAGCCGCTGGGCGTCGGGAAGAGTTGCCGTATAGCGCATGTCGCTAAGAAGGCTGCTTGGAGAAACGATGCGCTGTTTCCCACAGGCTACTACTCAGGGATGGATTCGCCGCGGCGTGTTGACTTCAACCGGGCAGGTCGGCTACTATTCGCAGAGAAGTTGCTTGTGTCCACAGAAGCGAACAGCCAGGGCTGTGTCCATGCCAAAGATTCGTGATCTTATTTCTCGCAGAGAGCTCATCTGGAACCTCGTCCTGCGGAGCCTGAGGATCCGATACAAAGGCTCTGCGCTGGGCTTTCTGTGGACGCTTTTGAACCCGCTGATGATGATGCTCATCTACTGGCTGTTCATCTCCATCCTGAAGTTTCAGATCCCCCTCAGCCACCTGTTGACAGGGGTCATTTTCTGGCAGTTCATCGCTATGTGCACGTCTGACGCCGTCAAGTCAGTATCCGGCTTCCCGAATCTGGTGAAGAAGACGTACTTTCCGCGAGTCGTCCTGCCGCTGTCCATGGTCATCGCGAATCTGATCAACTTCGGGCTTTCCATTGTGGTGCTTGGGGTGATTCTGCTTCTTCTGAAGCTCTTTGCCCGAGCGGACGTTGATTTTTCGTTTCTGTGGATGCTTCCTTTTGTCCTGGTAATTCAGTTTTGTTTAGTACTGGGGATTGCGTTGCTGATTTCCAGCGCGAACGTCCTTTTCAGAGATATTGAGCACATCGTGGGGGTTGTGCTTCAGGCCCTGTTCTTCCTGACGCCAATTATCTATCCCCTATCTCTTGTGCGGGAAAGGCTTGACGGCCTCAAATTGTCCAGTGTGCTGCTTTCCATTTATCTACTGAACCCGATGGCGTCCTTGGTGACGCTTTTCAGGAAGGCATTCCTGGGGAGAGAACTTTTCTCCGGCGGCGGATTCCTTCCTCCGGAACCGGCGTTTTACGTCTCGTTGGGGCTTTCGCTGGTGATTTTGTTTGTCGGCGTTCGCGTGTTCGGAAAGCTCGAGCCCTACTTTGCCGATCACTTGTAGTCGCGAATACGAGGTTTTGCGCGAGATGAAAGCCGTCGAAGTCTCGAACATCTCGAAGCGGTACCTCCTGAGAAAGGAGGCGATGAGAAGCCTGAAGTCCACGGTCCTCGGGCTGCTCACGGGGAAAAGGATTCGGGAGGACCTGTGGGCTTTGAAGGACGTCAGCTTTTCGGCGGAGCGAGGAGAGACCATTGGAGTCATCGGTGCCAACGGTGCCGGAAAGAGCACGCTCTTAGGGATCATTGCGGGAACGATCACTCCGACCTCGGGAAGCGTCCACGTCGAGGGAAGAATGTCAACGCTTTTGGAGCTGGGAGCTGGGTTTCACCCCGATCTGACGGGCAGAGAGAACATCTTTCTGAACGGATCAATCCTGGGGCTGTCAAAGAAATACATCCAGGAGAGGTTCTCGCAGATTGTCAATTTTGCCGGCCTATCGGAATTCATTGACATGCCCGTCAAGCACTACTCCTCCGGGATGTACGTTCGGTTGGGATTCGCGGTGGCGGTGGAAGTGGACCCGGACGTCCTTCTTGTGGATGAAGTCCTGGCCGTGGGAGACGAAGAGTTCCGAAAGAAGTGCATCGGCAAGATGGCCGACTTCCAGAAGGCCGGCAAGACGATTGTTGTGGTCTCGCACGATCTGGAGACGGTGAAGAAGATGTGCCATAAGGTTATGCTCATCGGCGAGGGGAAGATCGTGGACCTCGGAGACCCCGAAAAAGTGGTCGAGGAATACAGGCGGCTCGGCCTCCAGCAGCAGGACAATGTTGTCCAGCGGGAGTGGGGCACACGGGAGGCTGTCATCTCCAGCGTGAAGTTCTCGGACGAAGCAGGGGACGAAACTTCGAGGTTCAAGTCCGGCGAGTCAATTGTCGTCGCCATCGGCTACCAGTGCCGCCGAAGGATAGACGATCCCATCTTTGGATTCAGCATTTCCGATTATCAGGGGAAGCTGTGCTACGGCTGCAACACCATCATGGAAGACGTGCCCATAGATCATATCGAAGGCGAGGGCGAAGTCCGGCTGGCCATTGATTCATCCTCTCTCATGCGAGGAAAATTTTACTTCTCGTTCTCACTCCACTCACGAGACCACGAGACCAACTACCACCGCCTCGACAATATGCACAGCATCTGGATCACTTCCGACGCGCTGCAAGAGGGATTTGTCAAGCTGAGCTCGCAGTGGCACCTGCGTTGAAAAAGCAGGTGCGGTTACAAGGCGAAGTCGGACACAATAAAGGCATGGTCTGAGAAGCGGCTGAAAAGGAGGGCAAAAATTTAGAAAAAATGGTTGACAGGGACGGGGAGTATATGTATGTTTAGTGAGCGGAAGCGAAGAATTGGGAGATTGCCGCATAATGTAGCGACAAGATGCCGATAATCCGAGCGTTTAAGGACGCGGACCTTTTTGGTCAGCTAATTCTTCTGGTTCTGTTCTTCCTCTCTATTACCGCCTGGTCGGTAATCCTCCGGAAACTCATCCTGTTTCGATCCGCTAAGGCCGCTTCGAAGAATTTTCGTGCCATCTACCAAAGTTACCGTTCCGATCCCCTCTCCCTGATTTCGGACGACACGTACTTCGTGGAAAGCCCCTTTTACGAATTATGTGACGAAGCACTTTCCTCCCTTACCAGCAACATCAAAGAAGTGGTGGTCGGTAACCCGAAACGTGTCGAGAAAGAGGAGATCAGTCGGTCGGGGCTGGAGGTCATCGAGAGAAACCTGGACAGGAAGATCACGGGGGAAACGACGAAGCTGGAGAAGAACCTCGGTCTTCTGGCAACGGCTGCCAGTGTGAGTCCGTTTCTCGGCCTCCTGGGTACAGTCTGGGGATTGCTCGTGTCTTTCCAGGAAATGACGGCGCACAACTCAGCGAGACTGAGTGTGGTTGCTCCCGGCATTGCGGAGGCGCTGGTCACAACGGTCGTGGGACTGATCGTGGCGATCCCCTCCCTGGTGATGTACAACTACATGACCGGCAGCATCAAGAAGTTTGAGACGGAAATGGAGGATTTTGCTTCCGAGATGCTCGCGGATATTGAAAAGAAATACGTTCCGACATAGAGCCGGAGTCTTCTTCTGGCCCCGCGTAAGGGGCGGCAAGTGCCTGAAGCGAAGGACCGACGTTTTCCAACGAGGCTGGCATGAGGCGTTTCAAATCCACGCGCGAGAAGTTACAGTTGAACAGCCAGATCAATCTCACCAATCTGATTGACGTGGCTCTCACGGTGCTGATCATGTTCATCCTGGTGGCTCCGCTCATTGAAAACGGCGTAGCTGTGAAGTTGCCAGAGGCTTCCGCCAGCAACATGGACCTCCGTGACACCGTTAACATCAAGGTCACCAAGGACGGGGCTGTGTATCTGGGAGAAAGAAAAGTGGGAGCGAAGGAGTTAGGGCAGAGCCTCCGCGCCATGACCAGGGCCAATCCGAACGTGCCGGTCAACATCCTTGCCGACGCTAAGGTGGTGTACCAGGACCTGGTTACCGTATTGGACGTGGTCCGCCGCTCAGGAGTTGTGAACATCGGTCTGCCAACCGAAGTGAAGGTCGAGAGGAAGTGAACCGCTCGGTTTCGTTTTCTATCTCGTTTGTCGGTCACACGGCCTGCCTGGGGCTTCTGTTGCTGACTTGCAATCCGGCAAAGGAGGCCCAAATCATCAAGGGGTACCCTCGCGTTACTCTCATTGCCCCGGAAGGGCTTGTGCCCCCAAGCAAGGCCCCGGAAACGGAAGCACCAGCCCGCCCAACACCACGCAGAAGGGTCGAAGCCCCACGTGTCAAGCGCCCAAAAGACACATTCAATCCGAAAATGGTCACGAGAACATTTACACGGAGAAAAGCCGCGCCTCCCGTTGAATACACTGATGATATTGCTCCAATTCCAAAGTTGAAGAAGGAATGGACTCCAGCTCGCAGGAGAAAGTCCCCCCAAACTTCCGGGGCGAGGAACATATCTGTCGCTGCCGGGAGCAGTGCCTCCTACGATGCAATCATCGCGGGGTACATCAAGAGCAATTGGATGAGGCCGTCGCGTGCTGTGGTGGGGAACAACCCTCGCCCTGTGTCGGTGGCCATACGAATTGCTATGGACGGCAAGATCACCCGGACGCGCGTGGTAAAGAGCTCAAGGATCAGTGTGCTGGACGCTTCTGCGCTCCAGTCCATTAAGAAGTCAAACCCGCTGCCTGTGGGCTTGCCCAGCTATATGGCGCGGCGGTACTACGACGTGACGATCGTTTTTTGCGTAACAGACGATGTGTGAACGGTTGAAGGTTTTGTCATTGACGCGACTTGCGGGACGTAAGAGGTCAGCGTTCTCCATCGCGGCATTTCTCCCGGCCGCGATCTGCTCGCTGCTGATCTTCACCTTCTTCGCTCCGTTACGCGAATTGGAGGGGGCTATCGTGATCAGGGGCGCGGCCTTAGAGAAAACGAGGGTGGCCGTGTCTGGCTTCACGCGTTCCGGCAAGCCGGACAGCAGTCCCTTGACGAAGACTCTCAGTGCAACCCTGAGGTTCGATCTGGATCACTCCGGGTTGTTCACAGTCGTCTCCGGGAGCAACAGTCCTGAACGCACAGTCAGGGTGGATTACACACTTTCCGGCGGCAAGATCACGCTAAAGTGCTATGTCTACGATATGGCGGCGCGGAAGGCTCTTTTCGGGCGGCGATCCGCTGGGAAAGCAAGCCAGGCCCGCCGCGTGGTGCATCGCATGGCTGACGTTATCGTCAAGGAGCTGACGGGATTCGACGGCATCGCGTCTACGAGGATAGCTTTCGTGGCGGACAGCGGCGGGAAGCACAAGAACATTTATCTGGTGGACTACGACGGGAAGAACATGGTGCGGTTGACTCGTGACAAGACCTTTTCACTCGCTCCCGACTGGTCGCCAGATGGAAAGAAGATATACTACACGACCTATCTCTATGGCTATCCTCGGGTCTGCACCATTGAGCTGGCCACGGGGAAGAGGCGCGTGGTATCCGCCTATCCGGGCCTGAACGCCTTTCCAGCAATTTCGCCCCGGGGCACCGAGATGGCTCTAAGCCTCAGCAAGGACGGGTGCGTGGAGATTTACACCGCCTCTCTGGGCGGCAAACGGCCGCGGCGCCTGACCCGCAGCCGCGGCGGAGTTGCGGCGTCTCCTTGCTGGTCCCCCGACAGCACGCAGATCGCTTTCGTCTCCAACCGGGGAGGCGGAGCACAGATTTACGTGATGAATGCCGACGGCAGCAACGTCCGGCGCCTTGTTTCCGGATTCAGTTATGTGACTTCGTTGGATTGGTCTCCGATCGGCAACAAGATTGCCTTCTCAACAAGGTATGGTGGAACGCTACAGATTTTCGTTCTGGATTTGGACAGTGGCACAGCCAGGCAAGTGACGTTTGACTCCGCTTCTCATGAACATCCCTCATACGCTCTGAACGGCATTCATATCGTTTACGTCGCCACAATGAGCTATGAGTCAGACCTTTACATCGTGGACACCCGTGACAGGAAGTGTAAACCGTATCGGCTGACCTCCCTGAAGGGCAATGAGACGTACCCCGCCTGGTCACCGGTCGGATATTAGACTCTGCACGACAGTCGGGTCATCGCTCCCGATGGGGAAGAAAAAACGTGCCGAAAACGCACGATGAAAACTAAACGAGAGGAGGAAGGGCAATGAGAACGTTCAGTGTGTTTGTGGTAGCTGTAGTCGGGTTGGCTCTGTTGCTGTGCCCCGGGTGCAAGAAGAAACCACCGGTCAAGCCCGGAGAGCCAGATGTCGTAGAGTTGGAGCCGGTTGAGCCCGGTGAGATTCCTTTATACGAGCAGCAGCCTCCCATCACAGCATTCGAGGAGGCGGCGAACAAGGAGGTCTTCCGGGATATCCACTTCGATTTCGACCGTTCCGACATCCAGGCTGTTGACCGACCAATCCTTGAGGGTATCGCCGAACATCTCAGGACAAATCCAGACATGTTCCTTCTTATCGAGGGGCATTGCGATGAGCGGGGCACGAACGAGTACAACCTGGCTCTTGGAGAGAGGAGAGCGCTGAGCACGAGGGCATTCCTTGCGGGCCTCGGCGTCGAGGAACACAGGATGGTCACCGTCACGTATGGAGAAGAAAACGCGATTGACCCCGGGCACAACGAAGCCGCTTGGGCCAACAACCGGCGAGCGCACTTCAAGGTGGCGACGCAGGGTGAAGAAGCCACTCAGTAGGCGCCCGGTCTTGAAAGCAGTTGAGAGGATGAACGAAAGCTCCTGGCGTATCCGCCACCGGGGAGTCGGAGCAGGACGAGCAAGCTTTCCCGTGGTCTGAGTCTCCCCAAACAAGGAGGAAGTTGTGGAAAGATGGTTGGCGAGATGAAATCACTCCGTAAGCCTTTTGATGTCTGGCGCGGCCTGCAACTCAGTGTCCCACTTCTTATTGCCTTTTCCCTGGCAGGGTGCAGTCTCGATCCTTTCGGGACAAAGCAAGAAGTACAGGCAGTCCGGACAAACACAAATGAGGATATGAAAATCGTCCGTGGCGATTTGCTGAGGCTGCGGGAAGATGTCAATAATCTTTCCGCCCGCTTCGATCGGTTCTCTGCCGCTCAAGAGCGGGAGATTGCGTCCCTGAAGACAACTGTCAGCGGACTGGAAAGGCAACTCCATCAGACAAACCCTTCCATCCTCTCTGAGGTTGACAAAAAGATTGCTGATTTGGATGCCAAGAGGGTCGCTGATAACAACAAGCTCATTGAACAAATCAATTCAGTCGTTGATCAGGTGAACGCCCTTTCCCGGAAGATGCGGACCGTGTCCTCCAGAGCCGGTTCCACCGAAACAGTCAGCCAGAAGGGCTTCTACTATACGGTGGAGCAAGGGGATAGTCTGTGGGGCATTGCCAACAAGTTCAGGAGGGAGTACGGAGTCACGGTTGAAGCGATTCGCCTGGCCAACAATATGAGTGCATCCAGCACCCGCATTGTCCCCGGACAGAAGCTCTTCATCCCGGTCAAGGAATGAGTTTCCCCCGCAGCAGCAGGTACCTCTCCAAGTCATCAACAGTCAGGCGGGCAGTTTATCCGTCGAACTAAATGTTCTCTCCCGTGAGGATGCAGATGGCGGGGCGAGGGGACCCGTCGGGGGCGGCGATTCGGAGGCTTGACACACGCATTGGTCTGCGGCCTTCCGGCAGTGAGATGGGGAGTGTGGCGACAAGCCTTGCCTGCGGAACCACCTCCGGGGAAGCCACATCTGGTAGCTCGTACGCTGACACGTACCATCCCCGGACATCTCCGGAAAGAACAATCAATTCCCATTGCCCGTCTCCGTCAATGTCGGACACGTCAAGGTCAACGAATCCAATGATGTCGGGCAATGAGATGGAGGCGATCCGCTGCGATTCACTATCGCTCTGCCCGATGTAGTAGACATCGAGGAAGTATTCTCCCAGGGGCGTCAGCCGGACGACTCCGATTTCGTCTATCCGGGCGCCGTCGTAGTCCAAGCCCATGACAGCGACAAGGTTGTCTCCGCCGGCAACGCGAAGGGTCTGCCTCCAGACCCACGGGCTGGCGTCCGCCTCCGTGACGCTATGGCGACGCGGAGTATCGTAGATGTGGAGAGTGTAAGTGGCGTCGCTTCGGGCTCTCAGAACGCCAATCTCTTGCCTGTCGTCTCCGTCTATGTCCAAGGCCGTCATGTCCACAAGATTGTTCCCTCTCGGGATGAACCAGGCATCGTAGGCGAGGGCTTCTGAAGGGGGAGCATCGGAGGTGATGGCCGAGAAAAGGTAGAAGGCCAATTTTCCGTCTTCTTCCTGGATGGTCGCGATCTCGTCCAATCCGTCCTCCCCGTCGGCATCAACCCGCGTGAGGAGAAAAATTCGTCCCGGCCCTTGGGCCGGTGGGTAGCCAGCAACGGCCTCCTCCGCGGAGAGCCCCTCATCGGAACCTGAAAGAGCATAGGTGTCCGCTCTGGTTCTGCCGCTGGGATAAATGGATCGGATGATCCATTGTTCTTCTTCGTGAATGGTCCTTTTTCTCATCTCGCCCGGCACGATAACAGGAAACATGGTGACATCCGTGGAAGTGACTGAATGCTCCAGGCCCAGGGCATGGCCTATTTCGTGCGCGGCGACATCCTGCACGTCCATCGCTGTCGGGGCACCGTCCGTTGACCAGGCGAAATCTTCCGCGTTGAGGAGTATATCAACTCCCACAATCCTTCGACCGTCTCGCGAGACCCATATGACGGCGAACGCCACGGTATCGCGCCCGTACGGCCAACCTTCCCGGACCCAGGTGACGATGTTTCGCCCATCGTCCTGGGCGGTCTTTCCATCGGTCGTGCCCGCATATTGGAACCTGACATGCGTGCCGGGGATTCTCTCCCAGCTCATGAAGGAGCGAATGATCGCTCCCGCGCCCTCCGGCCAGGAGGCTGCGTCGTCGGCGTTCATGTAGTAGACGATGGGCATGCTTTCGCTGCTCCACGTGTAATACGGCAGGGTGATGTCCTCAGAGGCAAACAGAGACCCCAACATGAGCCACAAAGGCGCTACCACCAACGCAATCTCAATTCTCGTGAACTTCCGCGTCATCATAGACCCAGGCCTAATTGGCTACGCGATTGGTATGCTCAGGAACGTATTGGTCTGTGTCGTCGTACTCATATACGTCGCTGCGGATTACGGGTTCCTTCACCACGACACTAAGTGTTTGAGCCAACCGAGCGGTCTTTCTCAACTATGTTGAGAGTTGTTTCAATAACACCTTCCACTGAAAGGTCCGAGGTATCAATCCGGTATTTCACTGTTGCGTAAAAGGGATCACGATACTGGAGCAAGCTTCTTATCCTGCCCAGGGGGTCATCGGTCATCAGCAGCGGTCGGTGCGTTTCATGTTTCACCCGCCCGTAAATGACCTCTGGAGAAGCCGTGAGACAGATTCCCGTGCCCGAGGACTGCAACGCGTCCACATTCTCCCGGTTGAGAGCCACGCCACCTCCAGTCGCGATGACAAGCTCTTCTTGCCGCGAGAAAGTCCGAGCCACCTGTGACTCTACCTTCCGAAAATACTTTTCGCCTTTCTGCGCAAAAATCTGAGAGATAGTGCACGCCTCTTTTTCCTCGATAACGTCGTCTATGTCAACGAATTTCATTCCGAGCCTGCGGGCAATCTCCCTGCCGATGACCGTCTTGCCGGTACCCATGAAGCCGAACAGAACTATATTTCTCCTTGCCGCCGTACGCCGCATACCGGAAAGAGACTTCTGAGGCTTACGCCCGGTTTCTCCTTTTAACTGGCTATTCTGTATAATAGTTTAGTATCTTTTTCTCTTTGTGGCAAGCGAAAGTGGGATTAAGTCGCCTACAGATCTCTAATTACGCAATCCCAACGAAGGATTTCCGATGGCCGGTGCGGTTCTGTCAGGCTTGACGCAGTGCGAAAAACGTGCCAGAACGGATCGGCCACATCCTCGAGTCCGGCTTTTCTCATGACCGGAATGAGGAGTTAGCGACATGGATCACAGTGCGTTCCAGCGAATCGTAGAGGAGGCGTTGATGTCGCTTCCTGAGGAGTTCTCACTGAAGCTGGAGAACATCGAGGTAGTTATCGAGGATGAACCCTCGGAGGAGACTTTGCGGCAGCTCCGTCTGCCTCGAGGCGGACTTCTCGGCCTGTATCACGGCGTTCCCTTGAAAAGAAAAAGTGTCTGGTCGGCCCCAGCCCTGCCCGGCAAGATTTCAATCTTCAAAGCGCCGATCCTGAACGTCTCGCGGACAAGGGAGGAGATCAGAAGGCGAATTCGCGAAGTCGTCATTCACGAAATCGGACACCATTTCGGCCTGAGTGACCGGGAGATGAACATCGCCGCTGAAAAGCCGTCGGGTGACGACGAGGCAGCAGGTCAGAGGACGAGGCGGAGTATCCGCCGAGGAAGGAAGAAATGAGGAGTTCTCCGGAGCAGAAATGGTATGCAGAAGGGCTAAGGTTTGAATGTCAGAGGTGCGGAGTCTGCTGCACCGGTCAACCGGGATATGTCTGGGTGACGCCGGTTGAGGCGGAAGAGATTGTAGACTTTCTGGGTGTCTCGACCGCCGAGTTTGCCACGATATATCTCAGAAAGGCCGGAAGCCACGATAGCCTTATCGAGCTTCCTGACGGGCAGTGCGTCTTCTGCAGCGCCCAGGGTTGCAGGATATATCCGGTCCGGCCGACGCAATGCCGGACGTTCCCCTTCTGGCAATCAATCATCGCTTCTCCCGAAACCTGGAGACGCTGCCAGAACGAGTGCCCCGGGATCGGCAAAGGGAGGCTCTTTTCGGCCGGAGAAATCGAGGAAATTGTGCGCTCGGGCACTACGGGATACCGCGGTCCAAAGTTCTATCCCCGGTGACATGACACGGCCGATGGGCTGCCCACTCCGGCACGGGCATCTTGCCCGTGATTGCCTCGGGACCGATCGGTCATGGTCCAGGCACCTGCGACAGCAAATGGGCGCCCCCAAAGGCAGCGTCGCTGCCTCCACAGAGCAGCCAACCCTCTTAGAGGCCTACGATGATGGAGTGCCATGATGTCCTTGTACACGTCGGAGAAGAGGGGAGAATCACAGCCAGACTCTCCTTTGGGGATATTGTCAGGCTGCTCTTCAGGCTCCGGGGAAGGACAATACGTTTCGGTGTCAATGGGAAGGAAATCGGGGAAGTTAAGACAGCACGCGATGGCTCCGCAACAATACTTTACACCCCGCGACACGAACGCGAGTACCGAGCTGTGGCCACCTATCAGCGGCCCCGGAGGACCGAACGCGTTACTGCCGAAGCCACCATTTTCTCCAGGAGCACCAGTAGGGAAGCGATTATCCTCGACGTTGACCGCACCCTTTTTGCCAGCTCGACGCTCAGTGCAATCTTCAGGAAAAGCCGCAGCATACAGCCCCTGGAGGATGCAGTTGAGGTGACCAGAGCTCTGGCATGCAAATACGACCTGATCATTGTCACGGGCAGGAAGAGTTACCTGCGACATAAAACCAAGAGGTGGCTCCGCGACAGGGGATTTCCGGCAGCGCCAGTCTATTTCGCTCCCCCTTTCAGGCCGTCATTGAGCCACGAAAGGTTCAAGGTTGAGCTTATCAGGCAATTGAAGGCTGCCTGGGAAAACATTACCATAGGAGTAGGTGACAGGGACTCCGACGCAAGAGCTTACCGCTCCAACCACCTGAAAGCCATTATCCTTCGAGAAAAGGGTCATTGTCCTCCTGGGGCGGTCGTGGTCCCCGACTGGCAAAGCATCCGCGATATGCTCCTCGGATGATCCGAGATCGAACAGTCCTGCGTCGCACGGGGAGCGCTTCTTCCACTTCCGAACGCGAAGCGCACAGCAGGAGAGCCGGAGGCCCTCCATCAAACTACTGGTGGTCAGCCTACTCCGAGTCCGCTATCCATAGCGGGTTAATTGGCTGAACCGCTGCCCGCCATTACGGGCAAACAGCTCATAAGGCTTTTCGTAAAAGATGGTTGGGAAAACACCTAAACACGGCCTTTCTTCAGCAAAACCCCTCCCAACCGGCAGAACCTTTGTCACCATCGTGCCCCACAAGTCAAAGTCCCTGTACCCCGATACGCTTTCAGATATTCTTGGACACGATCAAACCAGGTTTGGCCGAAACGGACTTCGGCGTGCTATCAGGCAACACGCAATTTGACATTCTGAGTTGGGTAAGCCGTTAAAGCCCGCCCTTGGGGTCAAAAAACAGAGCGTTGGACAACAGGGCACTCCGACAGATTCAGCCCATTGCCATTCCTTGTGTGAGCGAACCGGTAAGTGAATTCCTTCAGGTAATTCGGCAGATATTTGACTGAAACCTTGTGATAGCTCCCGATGATGCCCCGCTTTAGAACGTTCCAAAACGACTCGATGCTGTCCTGGAGAATGGTGTCCGCGCATCACGTGGGTTGGGGGCGCTTCCAGAGGTGGTATGGCTGGCATCCTTGCCGGCTGTGTTGGGGACATCTTGCCCGCAAATCGGGAAGCGCGCGTTCGAGCGGGTGCCTTTGAGTAATGCGAGCAAAGCTACAGGTTGAAAAAGCAGTCACTGAGATTAGGAATCGCGGCACCACAGGAGGATCGAGGGAAAAAGAGTTTTCGGCTGGCCGGCGGGATTGGCTGTCGCGGCGTAAACATAGAAAAGCAGGGCATAGCAGGTCATGGGGAAAGGTTTGCTGTCATGGGGAGTTTCTTCACGGGGAAGGCGCCTGCTATCCCCTGTTACCTCTCTACTATGCGGGACAGGCATGGAGACTTCATTTTTTCCTCCAGTTTTTGTCCAGCCTCCACAGGGAATAGCTTGACAGAGAGTTCATGGTGCGCGTCTGGCTACCGCATAAACGCGGCCCACGCTGAACGGCTTTTCCACCATACGATCATCCAATCCGGAGAAAAGACGCTGCACCTCTTCGTCGAGACGATCCTCAGTACAGAAAACGACGTTCTCCACGGCTTCGGGGTTGATCTCTTTGATACAATGGAATATGTCTTCGCTATCCTCTTCCGGCATCCTGATGTCCATGAGAATCATGTCGTAATCCTTCCCATGGATTCTCTTGTAGGACTGTGCCGGGGTAAAGACGACATCCACTTTCTCGCCGCCTCGGCGTAGGATCTGAGAAACGAGCTTAGCGAGGGGCTTCTCATCGTCAATAACCAGAATTCTTTTGCCGCTCGGGAACTCCTGTTCCTGGTCGTTGTGGATGCGCTCGGTATCGTCCTGGGAAACATCGTGCTTGACCAGGGGTAACCTGATGCGAACCGTGGCTCCCGCCTTTGCTTTTTCAACGATCTCGATGTCTCCCCCGCTGGCGGTCAGGACCGACCGCGAGATGCTCAAGCCTAAGCCCGGCCTATCCGGCTTGGTGCTAAAGAAAGGCCGGAACACCTTTTTGCGGATGTTCGGGGGGATTCCTGGCCCGTTGTCGGAAACCGTAACCACGGCCTCTCGTTTAGAACGGCGGCTCGTGATGCGAAGGGTCCCTCCCGTCCTGTTCTCCGCCATCGCCTCTTTCGCATTAGTTACAAGATTCACGAAAACCTGCTGAATCTGGCGTAAATCCACCCGTACAGGTAATGGGTCAGGCAAAAGACCCAACTTCACCTCTATGTGGTGTGTTGCCAGATGCGAGGCGAAGAGGGAGACGACCTTTTCGATGATCTTGTTCAGGTCCGCGATTTTCTTGCGTGGGCGATAGCGCCGGGCTACTGACGAAAGCTTTTGTGTGATCGCCTGGCAGCGCGCCGCTTGCCGGTTAATTGTCTGCATGTATCCGTCCAGCTTCTCGCGGGAAGTTGCGGTCAGGGCAAGCTGGGCGTAGCCAAGAACTGCCGCCAAAGGGTTGTTGATCTCGTGGGCGATTCCGGATATGGCTTCGACGAACGAAGCAGCTTCCCCTATTTCGATCAGGTATTGAAGCAACTGTTTGTTGGTTTCGCGAAGCTCCTGTCTGAGCAACAGTTCATCCAGGACTGTTACCTGACCGGAGTCCAATTCCGCCAAGTCCTGCGCTTCCACATGTACTACCTGGACCCCGGCACTGCGCCCCCCGGCCGCCCGCACAACCTTGTCAGCGGCAGGTTTCACCTCCCCGCCGCAGAAAACGATTGTGTCGAATTTACTGCGCCGGGCTGCCTCACAACCCTGCTTCGGGTTGGGCACGATCTGAACCTGACAGCCCTCCCCCCTCAAACGAACGGCAAGCGTGGCGGCAACCTCAGGCTTGGACGCCACGACTAAGACAGGCCCTAGGTTTGCCTTCATGCTATCTTTTTTCTTCGCGCGCGACATCTCCTTCGCTCCCTCTCGCCGGGCAGGTCAGTTAGTGTACGCCTCTTCGCCCTCTGCCCTCACGTTCAGATCGGTGCAAAACAATTCTCTGGACTGAAAGTGCCTTCCATGCTGGATGAGATTCCCACGGCTTTTCGACGGTTTAGTCCAAGCTATCTCTTAACCATGCATACGTTTGCCAACTCCGCTGGACTCTCATTCCACCTCCCGAACCTTGACAGGCCGAACCGTTGAGGCGTCGCTTACCGCCGCCGCTTCCTGATGATACCTATTACTATCTGCGAGAGCCGCTCGAGATTCTTTTTGTCCTCCTCTGGAATGCTCGCTCGTTCCATCCATACCGTCACGAACTGGGCATCACCTAAGAGAAAAGCTCGGACCGCCACTTCCCACAGGCACGCCCCCTCCGGTCGGCATTCGGGGATAGAATCCAGAAAAGCCGTCTCGTCCTCGCTGAGCAATTCCCTGGCCGACTTCAGCGCCTCAAGAAATCCGCCGATCCTGTGGGCAAGAGCCTCCTTGACCAGAGCTTTGAGGTGCGCGAGGTCGAACGGCTTGGTGATGTAGTCGAAGGCGCCCAGTCGCATGGCGGCTGTGGCGGACTCCATAGTGCCATAGCCTGTCATGATGATGACCGCGATCGTCTCATCGAGCTTCTTGATCTGCCGCAGAACCTCAACCCCGTCCATCTTCGGCATCTTCAGGTCGAGTAAGACCAGATCCGGCCTCAATTCTTCTACCTTCTTCGACCCCTCTTCGGGATCGCTGGCTGTGATTACCGTGTAACCTTCTGCTGTCAATAGGTCTTTCAGGAAACCACATATTTCCTCATCGTCATCTATGACCAGAATCGTTGGGTCTTTGACCATCGTTTCCCTTTCCTGTCCAGGCAGGGACCCCCTGGGCCTTTCTTGGCAGAACCAACTGTAAGATGCCATCCTTGAAGTGCTCTTCCTTCATCGAAATGTCCACGGCCTCCGGCAAGGGAATCTCTTCGGCGAAGCTCATACTGTTGTGGTTAGCGGCTATGAAGTACCTCTCCGGGCTGATCTCCAGGCGAATGTCCCCTGGACGGAAACCTCCGAGGTCCAAGACCAGCCGCACTTCCTCCGCCACGTCGAAGGCCTCCGCCAGGGAATGAGTGAGCCTGGCAAAGACAGGCTTCGTGGCATAGAGCCACTGACGCAATCCTGTCTGACGGCATCTTCTTCCCTTTCTGAAAAGGCCCACGCCGGCCGCGCTCCTGCTCCCTTTGCCGTTGCAGGCTCGGGTCACAACGGGTGCTGATCTTTTCGACACTTTTTTCCTCCTTTAAGCCGGACGACGTTCCAACATAGTGGACCCCCTCCGGGCTGACTGCGGATTGAGGTTACGCCCCGGTAACAAACCGCCCCTCCCAATTTGGGTTTTCCGAAAGGCCGTTTTTCGAAACAACGGGAACCTCATGATCTATTATCAGGATCAAGCAAAAGCTACGCCATTCACTTGTATTCTGAGACAATCCGTTTCCGGCCGGGGCGCTGGAGCACCGAACGCTCTTCAGGTTGAAGCTCAGGAAATACTTCAGCTTTCACATCTCTACCGGTCATCGTTTGGGTATGAATTCCGATTGCGTATGGCGGTTTGTGTACCCTCTCTGGCCGTCAAGACCGCGTTTCTGCGTGCAACGCCAAGCCGTAGCCGCTCACTGCCGCCTGATGGCTGCGAATCGCCGTTTCGAGCTTTCTGCATTCTCACCGAATCCATCCAAACCGTCTGCTCAGATTTTGTTCAGACGCGAGCTCTGATGAAAAAAAGCCCAGATTCCATCACCGGCCGCGGCAGAAACAATTCTTCTCGGCCTGAGACCATGTCCTTTTGTCCGCGTCCAATGGTGAAAGAATCCAGGCTCCTGAATTTCAAAAGCCCCTATGCGCCCCGCCGGGCTATCCTGGGCTTTACGTCGCCGGGGGTTGAAGGGGGGTGATCTTCACGACGAAGGCCCCACGAGGCAGCATAGGTGGATGTAGGAGGAGCAACGGGCGTGCCACGGTCTCATGCGCTGGCGGGGCCTTCAACCTTTTTCTTGCACTACGTCGTGGAAGGCAACCCATTACGCGCGAAAAGGTTTTTCACCTACCTTCCGCGACATTCAGGCTTTGAGCTGGCTGGCGCAGAATCTTTTCTGCGCAAGCGCCTTGAGCCTTCGACACTCCGCCTGCCTATGGAGGGAGACGAGGCTTTTCGATTGCGGCCCCTCCCACATTTTCCGAAGAATGCGACGGGGCCCGGGGGCGCTCGGACCGGTGAGGCAGGGGACTGTTGAAAGAATTCCACACACTGATGTTGCTTGTCAGGAACCCCTGGCTGCGCCGCCGCACGGTGGGCTCCCTCACCCGATGACGCTGATGGTCTCAGGGCAAGGTCGCCCGTGATGTTCAATTGATCGCGCGAGATAATGCCCTGCCCGGGAGACTTCCCCCAAGCAGGGCCGAGGCCTTCCCGTCGTTCTGACGACGCTCAGTCTCTCTGGCTTCGCAAGAGGATGAAGCGGATAAGCTGCATCACGGCCATCAATGCCGCGGCCAGGTACGTCAACGCAGCAGCGTTGAGGACACGCTTGGCGTCGCCCTTCTCGTTCTCTAAGATGATGGCCTCGTCGCGCAGCGTTTGAATGGCGCGGGAGCTGGCGTTGTACTCCACCGGCAGGGTCATCACCCGGAACAGGAAAGCACCGGCGAATTGGTCTATCAGTCGTCCTGCGAGCTCTCCTAATCTGTCTTATCGAGCTTTATGGCGTCAATGCCGAAGAAGTAGCCGGTGGATTTCTCGTTCTTTCCGACCGCCTCGACTCGGAGGACATCGCCTTTGCCTTTGAGCAAAATGCCGTCTGCTTCAATCGTTTTGCCCCGGCGGACCTGAGGTGTGTGGGAATCGTAGGGACCGCCGATCTTCTTGCCGTTCATGTAGACTTGCACGATGGCGTAATCCCAGGAGGTCACCGGGAAAATTGTCACCTTGTAGGTGCCCGGGCTAACCTCCGGCAGACCCAGCTCCGCCCACGAGCCCACCTTCTTCCCGCGGAGCCACATCTGAAGGCCGTTGCTGAATTCTCCGGAGCCGGAGATGTCCTGGCCCCCCGCTTCCATATCCTCGGACTTGGCGAGGACTTTGAGGGTCTCACCCTCGATGGCCCCTTTGATTCGGAAGGGCTTTCGCGGCTCCTGGATGACGCGGTCTCGGGTGTTGACCGGTTTGAAGAAGTCTTTCTGGTCAAGGCCTGCGTACCAGTAGGTCACGCAACTGTAGTCCTTGTCCCTACCGTAGTTCTCGATTGTGCCCACAAAGGACTTCTGGAAGGGGATGTTGTCGGCGATCTGCCAGCGGTTCACGGACGTGTAGTTGCCGTTGCCAGGTCCCTCGCAGATGGTCTGATTGTGAAAGGCGTGCTGGAAAAGGGCGGTACCGCACCAGGCGTAGCCGAAGTAATCCTCGCTGCCGGTGCCGAAGGTGCTGGGAAATTTTTCCTCGTCCACCCAGAATTTCTCATCGCCTTCTCCCCACCAACCGCGAACGGGGTTCCAGATGGTGAGGACCGCCCCGCAGAATCGCCCGCGTCCTTTACACTCAAGGAACGGCCAATCGAAGGTCTTGTTCGGATAGTCGCGATGCCATTTGGCGTGGAAGTAGGCGATTTGGCCGGGCGGGATTTCGCATCGTTCAAACAATGCATCGGCTTCGAAGGCAATTGCTTTGTCTCCCTGGTTTTCAAACTCGACACGAACTGCCTTTTTGTAAGGCATGTACCAGTAGCAGTAGGCGGTTCCATTCTCTTGCATCCCGAGGGGCAAGGACTTGTAGGGATTCACGCCGGGGGCCGTCCCGAAGAAATCTCCTATAGGCACATCCACGGAGGGTTTGTCCGCACCATCCCAGTAAAGCCTCATGATCGTGCGAGCCAGCATCTTTCGCTGTTCTATGAGGTCATCAGGCAGGTTCAGAAATCGCATCCCGATCGCGCGGATGGCGAAGGGGCCTCCCTCGCCCCCGCCTTCTTCGGTGATGGTCTGCCCTGGCTCGATAACGTAGGTCTCTTCGGACTCCATGTGATCGCCGAGCACTTCTCCACGAAGCTCCCAGGGCGGTTTGCCTCTGCCTTCAAGTTGCTTGATCACATCCTTCAGCTTGGCGAGGTTCTCTCCCTGCAAAGGCAAATCGAACGATTCGATTTCCGTGCCCTCGGGATACGTCGCGTAGGTGACGTGATAATACAGGCTTTTAGGATTCTCGACGACGACTCGGCAGTGTTTCTGATAGGGGATGGGGAAGTAGAGGTTCGCCCCGCCGGTTCGCCTCCCCACGACGGGTCCGAGGAATGGGGGGACTCTGCCGTAGACGATGTCCTGGAATCCGCACTGGAGCTCGGGCTTCTTCTGCCCATCAATGAAGATTTTGAGCGTTCCTTCCGGGTTCGCTGACCAGATGCGGAAGATGCACCCCGGGCCGTCCATGTCCGCCAGAACCATCCCTTCGGGATCCTTCCTCAGGAAATTCCCAGCGTCGCCGTTTGCCCCCCAGTTCGGCTTGTCAGGAGCGACGCTTCGCCGGTCGTAACTTGAGAACTGCTTGCAGGTCTCTCCCGGCTGGGGAAGCTTCGCCAGCCGCACCATGTCGGTCATCTGGTCAAGGAGATCAACATACCGAATCGTCGCCGCCCTGGCGCCGAAACTCAGAAGGAAAACTGCCACGATAAGCGCTATTCTCTTCATGTCACCCTCCGCATATACCTGTTCTTGATCGAACACACTGTTGAGGTCCTTTGCCTTCCATTTCGTCAGAAAACGATAACGCGGCGACCTCGGCGGGTCAACCTTTGTTTTGGTCGGGCCGGTGGCGCCGCGACCGACAGTGCCCAAAGGGCTTTCTGCGGTGGCCCACAAAAAAAGGGGAAGTCTGGAAAATCTTCAGCAAATTTCAGCATTTTGAGCACTGAGAAATACTGAAGGGGGTGGCTGGCGGCGAGCGAGGAGCGATGTGCTTCCGGCGCTAAAAAAATGGAGGGACAGGGAAAATTCGAGCATTTTCGGGCGTTTTGAGCCTGGAAAAAAGCTCGAGGTGGTATCTGAAGCTGCCCATTCAGGGGAGGTACTGTCCGGCACGTGGTGCGCTGGTGTACGCGAGGGTCTGACCGCATAGCGCTCTTCGCCAGCGAGCGGTGGGCGCTCTCCTGACGCCAGAACAAACAACGGCGGTTTAAGCGGGCCATATTGCTCCTTGCAGTTGAGATGAGAGGATTGAAATGGTGTATGCTGTTTTGGCATGATTATAACAAAAGCATGACATTTTGTCAATGACTCAGCGCATGGGAGCTTAGGGGCAAACGGCAGATGAAGGCTGATCGGGGTGATGGTATACAACATATATGGAGCGATTGCCGGGCAGGTGAAAGCGGGGCCTGCGAGGGGCGCGGCAGGGCGATGGGGAGACAAGGAAGGGATGGACAAGGGGCGTAGGCACATTTGCAGAAAGCAGAATGGACGTGATGGCGGAATCGGCGAAATGGGATGGTTTTGTTAGTACACGGTTTCGCAAATACGGACACGTATAGTCCTGTGCGAGGAGAGCTTCTGTCACAGGAAAACCCCGCCTTCGGCGGGGATGCTTCGAGGCACGCCAAGCATCCAGTGGGTCACGACCTTGCCTGAGTCATGGTCACAAACCATGAACCGCCATGAGGCAACCACGCGAAACGCGTGGTCGAGATGTTCACGGCTCCGCCGCGTAAGGCTACATCCGGGCCTCAATTCCGACCAGCGTGAACTTCACGTGAAAAGAAAGCTCGAAGCCTTAGACAGGGTTAGACACGATTCGAGCAATCCCGTTTATGCTGTTGTCTTGTCGAAAAAAGGAACACGTGACCGAACTTATGAATCGGGCCACTAAGTCCCATTGAGAGATGTTGTCAAGAATTGTGGATGAGGAGAAAAGAGCGTATCCAAGGATGGTGCTGGGTGAGGCCCGGCAGTCGTATGGTCCGTGGTTTTTCTCACGCTCCAATGCTGCCAGCAAAGCAAAAACGTCGCTTGCCATGCCAGAGAAACACGGTCGCACCCGGTCTTTCGGCGAAGTCTTGTCAAAGAAACGCCGGGAGGACGTGTTGCGTCCTACCGGCGCATGGGGCGTCTGGTCGGCTTTCTTCTAATTAACGTCCGCCTCTTTCTCTGGCTGGGCCGGGTGCTCCACGGGGGCGTCTTCCGGGACGTGGTCCGCCCTCAGGACGGTGGGGTTCTCTCCCGGGACCCCGCCTGTATCCGACGAAGGCGAGGCCGGACCTCACCATTTGTTCACGGGGGATGGAGAACTTCTGGGCGAGCTGGTGCAAGGCCCTGATGTTCTGGATTCGGACAAAGCGATCGAGCATTCCCTTGCGCTCTTGGCCCTTCGCTTGTTTGAGGGCATCCAGTTGCCTCTGAAGCCAGGCTTTCTCCCCTTCGTTGGTGCTTTTGTCGATTCTTTCCGACAACCTCTGTTGAAGTTTCTGGTAAAGCTCCTCCTCGGAAACATCCTGGCCTATCTTTTCTTTGAGTAATTCAACGTCTTTGTTGAACTCCTCTTGCCTGCCTTCGTCATGGATGGTCGGCGCGAAAGTCCTGGCCAACATGTTCAGCCGCCTTGCAAGCTCTTTGGGGTTTCCCATGGCTTGCCATATTTCTTTGGGGTCTCTGCCGGGGGCTGTCCGGGGCCCTTCTCCGGGTCCTCTTCTCCCTTCCTCAAGTCGCCTTAGCGCTGCGTGGATCTGCCTGATGTCCTGTTCGATCCGGTTCAGCCGCTGATTGATCTCGTCGAGTTTGCTCAGAATTGGCGACGACTCCCTGACAGCACCTTCCTGGGGGAAGGCAGGCGGCAGTAGGAGAAGAGCCGCCAGACCGATCACGAACCTCGTAGCCATCTTTTCTTATCCTCCCAAAAAGCTGTGTCTCCGCTGCATCATATCCTACATCATTTAACGCCTCGAAGCGGAAGAAGTTTATCTTGTGCCGTATTTCTCCGCGTGGTCAACAGCCGTGGCCAAACAACTGCCAGGGGACATTGGCGCCTTTTGTTGTTGACCGTTTTGTTGCCTTTTGGTAAAAAGTGACGGGGTCCCTGGGCACGGAAGGTCTATTTAGGAGGTTCTCAGGCCATGCACGAAGACGACGACAGAAACGATGAAGGTCTGCCCCCGAGACGGAGGGGGCGAATTCTGCTGTTGGCCTCCGCTGCCTTTGCGGTGCTGGTCTCGGTGTTAGCTGCGGTTTACTTTATTGTCCATCGCGACCCTGAGAAAGGCTTACAGAGCTACTTGAGGCAGGCCGGACAGTTCGCCAGACAGAATAAGCACGAAGAGGCCATTGTTCTCTACAAGAAAGCCCTCCTCCTTGAGCCTGATAACGAAAACATCCGCAGAGCGATCGCGAATGCTTATTTGAAACTCGACAAAATCTCGAAGGCGATCACGGAATACAAGGAATACTTGCAGAGGAAGCCTGACGACAGGCGTGCCCGGCTTATTCTGTCCGGATTGTATCTTCGCTCTGGGAATGTTTACGAGGCCAAGCGGGTCACGGACAGCATTCTACGGTTAAACCCAGAAGACGTCACCGCTTTAATACTCCGTGCCGCATGCCATAGGCGAGAGAAGCAGCCGAAACTTGAAGCAGAGGACCTTCAGGAGATCATCCGCCTTGCCCCCGGCTGGGCTCCGGCCTACATCGCCATGGCAAAACTGGAGCTGGAACATCGTGATCCTAAAAAGGCCGAGAGGTACCTGAAGGCAGCGGTAGCTGCAAGTCCTGGAAGCCTGGGACCGGTCGTGAAGCTGGCGCAGTTCTACGCCGCGCAAAAACGGCTGGCGGAAGCGGAAGGAGTTTTGTTGAGGGCGGTCGAGGAAAACCCGAACGATGAGGAAATACGGTGTACCTATGCCGGGTATCTGAACTTTGTCCGGAGATTTGACGAAGCATTGGCGCAATACCAACAGGTTGTCAGCCTGGATGAAGGGAATGTTACAGCGCTGATGGGATCAGTGGCGGCGAGTCTATCCAAGAATGATCTGTCCTCTACAAAGAAGTTCGTCCAAAGGCTCTTGAAGACGGAAGATGGGCGTCTGCCAGGGCTGTATTACCGGGGTCTGGTGAACCTCCTCGAAGAGAAAGCGGACCGGGCGATTAAGGACCTTTTGCGGGTAGCCGAGGACGATCCCAATAATGCTGCGGTGCAATATCTCCTTGGGATCAGCTATCTTCATAAGAAAGATGTCAAGGAGGCGAAGGCTCACCTGGGCCGCGCGCTGCAAATCGCCCCGACGTTCATCGCCGCTCAATTGATTCTGGCTGAGCTTTTCATGGCTACCGGCGATACTGCCGAAGCGGTGGCGGAAGCTGAGGACGTTTTGAAAAAGCAGGCTGACAATGTCCCGGCGCTGCTAATCGCTGCGCAAGGTTATTTACAGCAGAATGCTCCTCAAAAAGCTGAAGCGTACCTCGAACGGTGGGCGGAGGCTGATAAAGAGTCCGTGTTCGCTCGGATGGCTCTTGCGAGAGTCTATGGCCAAATAGGAAAGCGAACGCAAGCTGTCCAGGCCTATCGGGAAGTTATCGAGCTCAACCCCAACCTTGCCATCGCACGCTTTCTTCTTGGGATGCTCTATTACGGCATGGGAGATTACGAGAAGGCTATCGAGCAGTACGAAAAGGCAGTGGAGATAGAGCCGGGATTTCCGGCTGCGGTGAACAATCTGGCCTATGCGTACGCGGAGGGTGGCGGAGACCTCGATGAAGCACAGGGGTTGATCGAGCCAATTGCCGCAGAGTTCCCCAAGCAGGCCTCCTTCCAGGATACGTTTGCCTGGGTGCTGTTCAAGAAGGGAATGTACGCGGAGGCGCTCAGTATTCTGGAGGCGATTCCGTCGGAGAAGAGGGAAGAAAGGACCCTCATCGGGTATCACTATGCGTTCGCCTTATATAAGAACGAGAAAGTCAGTCAGGCTCGCGCCGAATTCCAGAAAGTCCTTCCAAAGATGGAAGATGAAGCTAAGAGAAGGGAAATCGAGGAAATCTTGAGGGGGAGCGGAACGAGAACATAAGACTGAAGGGGCGTTCCCTTCGATCACTGGCGTTGCCCCGCCTGGGTTTGGGGCAAGGTGGGTTGTGCGCCGGACACAGTCGGGGTCGTTAGCTTCCGCTTGGGGCAGGACTTATCACAGGAATCCACAGGTACTATTCCGGCTATCTTACCCTTGAGCTCTTCAATACCTCGTCAAACAGCCTCAGCGCTGATGGCACATCAAAAACATGCCCGGCTGGATGGACGACGAGTTCCGCCCGATCTGGTTTCTCGAGGACTTTGTAGCACTCCTTTATGTCGGCCATGGCCTTTTCCGCGATTGAGACGGGAAAGCCTCCCGGCGCTCGTTCGAGTTTTCCGTTCTGACACTGGAGGCAGCGAGGGGCGGTCAGGGAGTAGATGTCCGCAAAGTCGAAGTTCTCGGTGAGACCGGGGAAATTCCAGCATGGACAGTGTCCGTGCCGCATGTTGTCCACCGTCGTCAAAAACCCGGAGCTAACCGTAGCCTTGATCCGCGTATCCATCGCTCCCAGCCACATGGCCATCTCCCCGCCTAACGACAACCCTGCGCAGCCGATTCGTTCAGGGTCCACTTCCTTTTGCGTAGTAAGATAATCAACACACCGCATGACATCCCACAGTCTCTCTCCCATAAGGGTCCGCCCTTCTTCGTGGACCTTGTGTTGGCCGACATCGGTGGAGATGGTGACGTATCCGCTTTCCGCCAGGACGCGGGCGAAGCCTCGGTAGGGGCTGGCGTGCTCAAAAACGATGTTGCGGTTGCCGCCGTGTCCGTGGATGCATACGACTGCCGGCGCCTTTCCTTCGAGCGGGCGAGGCACCGTCAGGACAACGTTGATTCGGCGGGTCTTTGTCGAGCTGACCCGGATGTCATAGCGGCTGTATTTCTCTTCCTGCCTCGTGGCCACAATCTGCTGGTTCAAAGGCAGTCCTGGGCCTTCGCCTCGGTCGCGTCTATTGGCTTCGACAAGATCATCCAGCTTCAGAAACTGAAAGAGCTTGGCCCTGGAGGCTTTCTGCCACGCTCGGGCTTCCTCAGTGATACCAGCGCTGAACCTCATTTGTCGCTGTTTCGGTTCGGCCGCAGAGTGCGGTGCACACGCGAGACAGACCAGTAGCAGTACGAGCCTTTCAGTTCGCAAGACATGTTTGACCATCGGAATGTCCTCCTTGAGCCAGCCACCTTGATGCCAGGAGCAGTTGCGTGGGGGCAAGAACGACCGTAGGAAAGAGGAGAACGTAGGTCAAGGTGGAAGTGGCGCTCGTTCCGGGAGAAAAATTACAGAAAGGCTCTTGACAAAGTGCGAGCGTGGTGATAAGTTACCGGCAAACGATGGGTTCATCTGGTCCGTCTGCTCGGGAGAGGGATGGTTAAACGGGACCAGTTCCCCTGCCCACCAGAAACGGCATACTTCTAAAGTAAAGCCATATTCTGCGGGTGCGCCAGTACGCTAAGGACAGCGATTAAAAGGTGGAAGTCCCGGCCAGATGATAATTGGAAGGCGCTCGATGCTGAATCGGGCGTCTTTCCTTTGCGCGCAGGCCGTGCCCATGAATGGCCACGGACGTTTCACTCCGGCATCCGCCCTCATAGACGCGGGCCCCGTCGCGTCCCTGCAGACGTGAAACTCCTGGCGAACGGCGGGGCCGTCAAGACCAAACGGCCCGGTCCCTGCCTATTCGAGTTCCCAAGGGCGGCTGGCGACACCTACCATGTCCCGCCCAAACCTACGTTCCCTCCGCGAAACGCTCAAAGGAAAAGGCGTTTTTCAGAACGTAATGCCGCCCAGATCAGCCCCTTTGTGAGGGGAAGAAAGCATGTGCGGTACCGGCAAAATTGTTGACTTCGGGCGGCCGTGCGCGCTCAGTGTTGTGGGAAGGATGGCACGTCGGGCATCGCGATGCCATCCGGAGGAGCTTAATGGGTTTGAGGCTTGCAGCGAAAAGACATGGACGCGAAGGAGGGTTGTGCAATGATCGCGAGGAAAGCGTGGCTGTCTGTTCTCTTACTTGTATCCCTTTTGTGTTCTGGCTCTCGTGCGGCTGAGAGCAGGTTCTTCCGGATTGCTTGCCTCGAAGATGGAGCAGCCAAAAATCTCGACATCGTCTCGGACGAGTTCGGGCAGATTTTCTTAGAGTTCGACAGCCAGGATTTGCGGGACTACATCATCGAGTCCACGGATTCTCTCGGGCCGCCACCGGTATGGACGACGGTGTGCTCGGTCATCGGCGACGGGAAGCGGATCCGGTGGCTGGCGACGTGGCAGCCCATAGAGTGGGTGAGTCTTGACGGAGAGGAGGAAGCGCCGCCGACTATCGAGCTTCCTGTTGCGGACAAGAGCCAACTGTCCGTGAATGTCTCCTTGCCGGGGATATCGAGGCAACACGTCGTTCAGGAGGGAGCGCTTTACGACCTCATTCGTGTGCCAGGATGCGCATTGACGGACGAGGTAGGGCTTCCGCAACTTCCCGTTCTCGCCGAATACATCTCCATTCCGCCGGGCTCCACGGCCAGTCTCCAGGTGGAGGGTTACGAGGAGGTAACCTTCCCTGGATACAATGTTCTTCCCGTCCAGGAACCAGCTATTGACAAGCCGGGCGTGCCGGAACCGGCTTTTGCCAAGAACGAGAAGTTCTACCGGACGGGCGGATTGTACCCTGATTCCGTCGCTGAGCTTGGGAACGTCGCGGTGATTCGGGGACATGATATCGCCATGGTACGCGTGCATCCGGCGAGCTTCGATCCATCAAGTGGATCTCTGATCGTGAGGAAAACAATCAACCTGCGCGTCTCTTTTTCCGCACCAGACCCGGACACGAAGGAAGCTCGTCTGAGAGTTAGATCGGAACTCTTCGAGGAGTTCGTCTCCGGTCTGACCTTGAACTTTGCCTCGGCGGAAGCCGATGAAGGCACTCTGAAGACAGGCAACGGGCACCCTCTACAGGATGAGGGCGCTGAGGTTTTGATTATCACGCATCCCGATCTTTCTGACGCCGCTGCGGCGCTCGCCCTTTGGAAAACGAAGCTGGGCTACTCGACAATGGTGGTCCAAACCACTGACATCACCGCCGCCGGTCCGACGGCAGATGATATCGAGACGTATATTCAGAACGGGTACGATAATTGGACTACTCCACCTGACTTCCTGATTCTCGTCGGCGATGCCAATCTCATCCCAACCCATTACGAAACGGAGCACCCGTATTACTCTTCTCCTGCAATCGACATTGGCACGGATTTGTATTACGCCACCGTGGACGGCAACGATTACTTCGCGGACATTGCCCACGGCAGAATCCCCGTGGACACTTTAGAAGAAGCATCGCTGGTCATCTCCAAGATCATCGAGTACGAGCGAATCCCTGCGCCAGCGACCTCCTTCTACACCGATGCAGCCGTGGCGGCATACTTCCAGGATAGCGATCCCCGCGACGGTTACGAGGACAGGCGATTCGTGCTTACTTCCGAGGAAGTCCGTGACGAGTTGTTGACTCAGGGATACGCCGTTTCACGATTCTACAATACCCGGAGCTACGTCTCACCGACACACTACAATTCGGGAAGCTACGACTCCGGACTGGCCATACCGAACGATCTCCTTCGGACAAGCGGCCTCTCCTGGGACGCGGACGCAGACGATGTAAGCGACGCGATCAATGATGGTATTTTCACTATTCTCTACAGGAATCATGGCGTTTCCTCGAATCCCTCTGGGTCCGATGACGGATGGAACCACCCTGAGTTTCAAAACGACGACATCGAGTCTCTGACGAACTACCGACAACTCCCGGTGGTATTCAGTATTGCCTGCGAGACGGGATGGTTTGACGGGGAAACCGACGATTTCGACACCCGTAATTCCGAATGCTTCTGCGAGGAATTGCTGGGCCAGCGAGGCGGTGGCGCCGTCGGCGTCTTCGGTTCCACGCGGGTTAGCTGGAGTGGACACAACGAAGAGATCGAGAAGGGCTTCTGCGACGCTATCTGGCCGAACCTCCTCGCCTATGGGGACAATGTGGGCAATCAGCCGATGGGGCAGGTGCTCAACTACGGAAAAACCTATTACGCGACTCAGTACACCACGGACACCACGAGGCGCAAGGCCCACTTTGAGATGTACCACTACTTCGGCGACCCGACGATGAGGATGTGGACTGCCGCTCCCGACAGCATGACCGTCACCCACCCGGCAACCTACGAGGATGACACAGAGTCCCTCACGATCACGGTCTCTGAGAACGACGCGGCGGTTACATTGGTTCGTGATGGGGAGCTGATCGGTTCCGGCGAGAGCGCCTCGGGCGAGGTCACGTTCAATTTCTCTCCTGCTCTTGATGCCACGGCTCCGATTGAGGTGACCGCATCCAAACCCGGCTTCAGGCCCCACGAAGGACTGATAAACCTTCCATCAGCCTACCGTTGGAGCACGAGCTTCGGGGGCAGTTCGCATGAGTGGGGATACTCCGTAGATCAAACCTCCGACGGGGGCTACATCGTGGCGGGCTGGACGAGCAGTTCGGGCGCCGGCGGGCACGATATGTACCTGGTCAAGACGGACGCCGAAGGGAACGAAAGTTGGAGCAAGACCTTCGGCGGCAGCAATAACGACTGGGCGTTCTTCGTCCGACAGACTTCAGATGGCGGCTATCTTCTGGCGGGATACAGCGAGGATTGGAGCTCGGGAGAAGGGCGTGACGCGTACGTCGTCAAGACGGATGATGAGGGGGTGGAGGACTGGAACAGGAAATTCGGTGGCGGACAGATGGCCGAGGCGAGGTGGGCCGCCGAGACCCCCGACGGCGGCTACATTGTGGGCGGTGCATCGGACGCATCCGGCACAAGCGAGTTGTACCTCTTCAAGATGCATTTCGACCCCAACAAGCAATGGTACAAGACGTTTGGACCGGCTCCGTACAGCTACTCGTTCGACGAAACGGCTGACGGCGGCTATATCATAGTGACGGCGGAACAGAACGATCTGCGCAGCGTGCGCCTCATCAAGACCGACGCTCAGGGCGACCAGGTCTGGGCCAATACAATCCAGGCTGCGGGTGACCAGCTTCCAACGTGCGTCCGGCAGACGACGGACGGAGGTTATATCGTCACGGGGTATACATCAACCGCCGACGCGGGATGGGATGTTTTTCTGATGAAAGCGGACGCTCAGGGCGATGAAACCTGGACCGTGACCTTCGGCGGCGATAAGGATGACGAGGGAGACTCTGTCTGGGAAACGTCCGATGGCGGTTATATCGTTGCGGGCCAGACTCGGAGTTTCGACCCCGTCCTCGGCGTCTACCTCATCAAAACCGATGAAAACGGCAACGAAGATTGGAGCAAGGTGATCGGTGAGGGCAGCACCTATGGGGAATTGGGCGAGTCCGTCCAGCAGACCCCCGATGGCGGCTATATCATTGCGGGGTATACTGAGAATCTCGCGTCTGGGCCTACCGACATGTACCTCGCCAAAACTGACCGAGAAGGAAATGTATCTCCGCCATAGCGATCAGGCGAAGTTCCGGCCAGCGGATCTCGGGAAAGCAGACGCAAGAGCAGCCGTAGCAACCGCAGGCTGCTATGTGTCCCCCTGGATTTTCGGGTGGGTGAACTTTCGATCGAGAGAAGGGTGGAAGCTTATCGCAATCAGGCGGGGCGTTGCAGGATGGTGTCCTTGAGGCACTCATCGCTTTTGTTGGGGTGGTCGAGGCTGTAGTGGAGTCCACGGCTTTCTTTCCTGGAGGTGGCGAAGTCTATGATTAGCTCGGCCACCGTGGCGATGTTTCTTAATTCGACAAGGTCGGGGGTCAGGATGAAGTCCCAGTAATACTGTCTAATTTCCTCGTTGAGGTTGGCGATTCTCCTTTTGGCACGAGAGAGGCGTTTGTCGCTTCTAACGATGCCGACATAGTCCCACATCAGGTGTCGGATTTCCTTGAGGTTGTGGACGACTACCACGGCTTCGTCGCTGTCCCTGGCGTTTCCCGGATTCCAGGGCTCGATGGCTCTGAACTCCTTTTCTTTCCTGAGAATATCTTGAGCCTTAGCAGCGGCTCTGGCGCCAACGACAAGGGCTTCGAGGAGCGAGTTGCTGGCAAGCCTGTTTGCTCCGTGGAGGCCCGTGCACGCGACCTCGCCGATGGCCAGGAGATTCCGTATGCTTGACTCCCCGCAGAGGTTCGTCTTGACCCCTCCGCAACTATAATGGGCTGCGGGGACGACCGGCACCGGGTCTCTATCCATATCAATTCCTAAGGAGAGGCACTTTTCGTAGATGTTCGGAAACCTGTTCCGCATAAAGCCGGGCGGCTTGTGGGTCGTCCGGGGTCTGCAATCAAGACAGACGCATTCATCCCCATGCTTTTTCATCTCGTTGTCAATCGCGCGGGCGACCGCGTCCCTGGGGGCCAGCGACTTAAGCTCATGGTACTGATCCATGAAAGCTGTCCGGCACTTATCTATGAGGACTGCCCCTTCTCCCCTGACGGCTTCCGATATGAGGAACGAGTCTGCCAAAGGATGGTAGAGCATTGTCGGATGGAACTGGATGAACTCCATGTTGGCGACCTTCGCCCCGGCGCGGTAGGCCATGGCCACTCCGTCTCCGGTGGCGATGTCGGGGTTCGTGGTGTATAGATAGACACACCCCACGCCTCCCGTGGCCAGAACCGTTATTTTCGCAGAATAGGGCACGATTGTTCCTGTCTCCTTATCCAGGATGTACGCGCCAAAGCATTTGTTCTCTTTCCAGCCCACGACCAGGTTGACGGCTATGTGGTCTTCATAAACGGTTATGTTCTTATTGTCAGCTACGGCATGGAGAAGGGCGGTCTCCACAGCCCTCCCCGTAAGGTCCTCGGCGTGGATGACTCTCCTGTGACTGTGCCCGCCTTCTCGGCCCAGGTGAAACAGGCCGCTTTCACTCCGAGAGAACTTCACACCCAGCTCGACCAGTTCTCCTACCCTGTGCGGCCCTTCGCCGACGATCTCCCGGACAACCTCCTCATCGCAAAGCCCGTCGCCGGCTGTCAGAGTATCGTGGACGTGGGACTCCAAAGAGTCGGTTCGGGAGAGGACGCAGGCGATGCCCCCCTGAGCGTAGTTGGTGTTGGACTCCGCTTTCTCCTTTTTGGTGACAACGGACACGGAGGCGTACTGGCTTGCCTTCAGCGCGAAACTCAACCCTGCTATTCCGCTGCCCAGAACGAGAATGTCGGTTTCGATCACAGCTTCAAGCCCTTTTAGTTAAAAATAGCGTTGGAACTATGCGGCAGTTCGCGTTCAACCTAACTAATGCTACCTCATGAATGGCGTTTTGTCATGGGAGAAATCATGAAGCGCCGGCCGTACAAAGGCACTGCGAGGGTGTAGAATCTGAACGGACCGAAAGACATGCCTTGCCCAGGCGGATTTCGTTGGATTCGTCCGGAAGAGAGAGCCATGGCTATAGCCTGCGGGAAACCGCCGGATGGGAGCACTCGCTGGAGCGTTCGGAAGCCGGCCAAGGTAGTGGGGCTGAGCAAAAGTACGGTCCATCGCATTTTGAACGGGGGAGAGCTGAAACCTTGCAACGCAGGGATAAGCTATTGGTGCGGGAAGAGCCCCGATCCGGAGCTCCAACGGAAACAGACAGCTATCCTCGGTTTGTGCCTCGGTCCCCCCGACAATGCCCCGGTGCTGTCGGTGGATCAGAAATCCCACATTCAGGCATTGGATCGCACCCAGCGGGAGCTTTCATTGCGTCCTGGCAAGCCCCGCCGGCAGACCCAAATCTGCAAGCGACGCGGCACCACCTCCTTGTTGCCGGCGCTCGTGGTGCACCACGGGCGGCGCTTTTCGTTTTCTTCCGTCACTGAACTCAGCCCTCTTCTGATTAGTTCATGTTGTTCCGATGCGAGTAAGGCTGCTTTTCTCGTGACCGTTTTGGGGTTATCCTGCTACAATTTCAGTGAAATTGTGTGAACCGGAGTCGGTTTCCCTGTGGCAACTCCACGGTTCTGTGCATCCTTCCGCTTCTGCCGTGGCGGTTTTGCAGTTTCGCAGAGGGCGTAGCTCCGAGGTGGATATTGCTCTTCCCCAGGGCTTGTTGTGTTGAGTGGCCTTGTGGTCCCCTGGCCGCCGACATGGACAAGGCCGGTTGCCCGTGCAGAGCGTCCGGCCCGGATAGGCAGTGCTTGCGGGCAAGCGTCCGGGCTCGGGCACCCATTTCGCCCTTGCAGGGCTTATGTTGGCTTTTCGGCTCCCGGATGGAGGGCGAGGTGTCGCGACAAGGACTCAACCTTGACACGGGTTAGCCAGCTATTGGTCGTCTCTGAGCAGCTTGAGGTCGTGTAAGTGTGAACTGGAAAGGGTTTATTAAGCGAAGCATTTACTATCCGCTTCGACAAAGCCTGCCAATCCACCGGCAGGAACGGCCGGAAGGTGTCTGCATGTGGCCGTGGCGGGCTCTGGTCATCTATTGCGATCTCGATACCACGTGTAATTGCGGCACGTCGCTGAAGCAGTTGCTGACCGGGAACGTTCGGTCAGGCCTTAAGGCTTTATGGCATGGAAAGCTGTACACGAGCATCCGCCAGGGATGGTTGGCAGGAAAGATTCCTTACTTTTGCCGAGGTTGCCCGGTCCCCTTCATGAAGACGCTCAATGGGTATCCGTATCTATTGCGAGGGAAGCCGGAGCTGCCGGAGTATCCTCCCATTCTCCAGATCGAACCGACGGGCACATGCAACCTGAGATGCCCCCAGAAGGCTTGCGACCAGAGGCTAATCCGAAAGCATCGTCGAAGAATGTTTATGACTTTCGATGAGTTCTGTGCCTTGATGGATGAAGCGGGCCCTCACACGGAGACGATCAATTTCTTCAATTTCGGTGAGCCGTTTCTGCACAGGGACGCGATTTCCATGATCGCTTACGCGAAGAAGGTCAATCCTCGAACTTTCATTTTATCGGACACCAACGGGCATTTCTTCCATACAAGGGAGAGACAACAGGCGATTGTGGAGTCGGGAATTGATCGCCTTGTTTTCTCGGTTGATGGGGCTACCCAGAGGAGCTATGAGAAGTACCGCGTCCGTGGGAACCTGCAAGTTGTTCTTGAGGCCATGCGGGGGATCGTAGAAATTCGTAATCGGCGCGGGCTGAAGGAACCGGAAGTGATATGGAAATATATTCTTTTCCGCACGACCGATTCGGACGAGGAGATAGAAGGGGCCGAGAAAATGGCGAAGGAAATTGGCGTGCCGCTGAAATGGCACATCACTACATTCCCGAAGGGGTGGCCATCCCTTCGCTTCCGCAAGGTCGAAGACTTGCCGGGGCACATGCGAGAGAACCTGTTCTGTGCCGAGCTGGCATAATCGCCGTCAGAACGAATCTCGTTGATCGAAGATTGCGGCAGGGGCTTCGCCTCAGTACTCTATCCCCTTGCGAGCGGGCGTACCGGAGTCGAAATAGTGTTTTGTTTTCCGCATCTCCGTGACAAGGTCAGCTTGTTGAACGAGGGAGGGAGAGTCACTACGACCGGTGAGGATGAGCTCCGTCTCCGGGGGCTTGCGGGCAAGCTCGAAAAGGGAAATGATTTGCTTTTCGTCGAAAACGCCCGGTTTCACCAGCCCGAGAATCTCGTCCAGAATTACGACGGAGTGGGATTTGCTTTTGATGATATCGGTTGCCAGGTCGTAGCCGCGCTGAGCTTCCTTGATGTCCTCGTTCGTCATTTGGAGCCTGAAAGGGCGGCCGGGGGAGAACCTCGGCAAACCGGTAGAGAAAATGTCAACATTGGGGATTTGGCGGAGAATTTCGCGCTCGGAGTAACGCTGCTGGGACAGGTCACCGCCATCATCCCCTTTATCAAAAAAGACGATAGCTACTTTGAGACCCGCTCCAGCGGCCCTCACCGCCAGGCCGATAGCCGCAGAGGTTTTTCCCTTGCCGTCGCCTACATAGAGGTGGATCACTTTTCCGCCCTTCATTCTTGAGGGTTAAGCAAGAGGCGATTCCTATTGGGCCCCTGCGGCTGGCAGGCCGCTGCGCTCTTCGTCCAACGATAGAACGCTTTTGCCCATAGCCTCAGCGATCCGGTGGACGCTTTGCATGAGCCTGGCGAAATCCTGTGGACGAAGCGATTGCTCACCGTCGCTTAAGGCTTTCTCCGGATTGTGGTGGACCTCGACTAACAGCCCATCAGCCCCTGATGCAATCGCTGCTCTGGACATGGCTTCCACGTAGTCTCTCTTGCCCGTTCCGTGGCTGGGGTCAACGAACACTGGCAGGTGCGTGGCCTCTTTAAGTGAAGGCACCGCGCTAAGGTCAAGCGTATTTCTCGTGCCATTCTCGAACGTTCGTATGCCTCTCTCGCACAGGATAACATTCATGTTGCCGCCGGACAAGATGTACTCGGCTGACATCAGCAGTTCTGTCACGGTGGAGGCCCTTCCCCGCTTGAGCAAGATCGGTTTTGCCTGCTTGCCAAGCTCTTTCAAGAGACTGAAATTACTCATGTTCCTTGCGCCAACCTGGAGGACATCGGCGTATTCAGCTACCAGAGGGATGTCTTTGGTGTCCATGACTTCGGTGACTACCGGAAGGCCGGTGACTTCTCTGGCGTGAGCCAGATACTTCAAGGCAGACTCGCCGTGGCCCTGGAAGCTATAAGGGGAAGTCCTCGGCTTGAATGCGCCTCCCCTGAGGAAAGCGGCGCCTGATTCCTTGACGCTCCTGGCAACGGCCACCAGCGATTTCTCGTCTTCTACCGAGCAAGGACCAGCCGCCACCACGACTCTGTTTCCCCCGATCTGAACGCCGTTGACAGTGATGATTGTGTTGTCTTTCTTGAGCTCTCGGCTGGCGAGCTTATAGGGCTTGAGGATGGGGATGACCTTTTCCACTCCGGGCAAAACGTCCAGCGACAGCTTTCGGGTGTCCGGCAGAGTGCCTATCACGCCAATAACCGTTCTTTCGACGCCCTCTATCGCCTGATACCTGAGACCCACCCGCCGGACCTCCTGATAAACCCGCTCCTTTTCCTCTTGAGACGCATTTAGTTTCATAACTACGATCATGACTTGCCTCCTCAGAATCTTGTATCGTGTCTTGCTGTTTGCTAATAAAAAAGCAGCCTCGGAACTCCGAGAGTCCCGAGGCTGACTGACAGTGCTATGTCAAGCTATCTCAGGGACTCCCCCTCGACAGGCTGCTAAAGTAAAAGTACCAGTACCAATCGGAGCGCAAAACGATGCTCTCGATAAGAGCGAAACGCACGCACGGTCTCGCCCTGCTCACTGACGTTATGTGTTTTATGTTGGCACCGATTTGCATTTCCATCCTATCTTTTACGGCATAGATAGCTTCTTGCTGTCAGATTGTCAAGCTTTTCTTGATCGCGTTTTGTCTTTGATGCCGAAGCGAGCGGGCCCGCACCTATCAGCCACTTACTTGCCGCTGACTTTCACCTCGAGACCGGGAGTTTTCTTCCCACCCGTGACCGGGAACTCCGTGATGTTCGCCTCAGTCAGTTTGCTAAAGAGGTCGGTTTCCTTGGTCAGACCCCTCAAGACTTTTCTGCAATGCAGTTTCATCAGGAAAGCTGGGTAAGGGAGGTTCCCCGCCTTTCCGAAAGTAGCCGGTGAAAACTTAACATGGCCGTCCTTCTTTTCCAAGGTGCCAAACAGCCGGAATAACACCCTTTTACCGAAAACCCGGATATACATCCGGATATCCATGCTTTTTTCGTTGCTCTCGAGAGCGATCTGCAAGGCCTCCAACCTGATGAACTTGCCGTTCTTAACATCCGGCAGAAGTGATGCGATGTAAGAATTAATCTCTTTTTGAGTAATTTTTTCCAGGCGGGACTTCTTGCTCTCGAGGGCAGCCTCCAGGCGTCCCTTCTTGCGGTCAAAGCTGTTCTTACTCGCCTCCGAGGTTGTAATCGCGGAGAGGGAAGGTGTCTGCTGCGTTAAGTAAATGGCCAATGCCACCAGAAGAATCACGGCAATGCGAATGGCGTTTACAATGATGCCTCTTCGCCTGAGTTCTTTGGGGGTCCGCTTAGACTTATCCTTCCTGCGTCTCTTCTTTTTGCCCGTTGTTTTCTCGTCTATGTTGTCAACGGTGATTTGGTCTATGATGTCGAGCTTTTTGCCGCAGCCGCGGCAGAAGATCGCTCCGTAACGGTTTTCGCTTCCACAATTTGGGCAGGTAAACATCTCCTAACTCCTCAGTACAAGTATTCTTCTTTCTGCCAGTACTGTTTACACAGTAGATTATCCCACATTCCTTAGTTTGTCAACGGCGAATGACTCTCTGAGCCGGATCGCCTTTTCTCCACTCCCGCTGGTTCGGGAGAGTACTTTTGTACCTCATTCGGACGTAGGAGCGGCAGTTGTGGTTCCCTCAAGGCTGTCTCAACGCCTCGGCGCCGGAGACCACGTCGAGGAGTTCCTCAGTGATATCGTTCTGGCGCTGGATGCTCGCCTTGAGCTGGAGTTCTTTGAGTGTGTCGTCAATGTTGCTCTTGGCGGCTTCCATGGATTGCAAGCGCATGCCGTTCTCACCGGCGAGGCTTTCCGTGAAGGCCCTGTAGAGCGAAATGAAGGCGTATTCCTGCACCAGCTCCCATAAGAGCTGCACCCGCGACAGGGCGAGATGGGGCGGTGACGTGCGCGCTTTCTCCGCCTCTCGCCACGGAGTCAGGTCCAGCGGCAGGACGCGTTCAAAGGTAGGCTCGATTCGTCCCGGGGACAGGTAGCGTGCATAAAGCAGGTATAACTGGGCAAACGCATTGCGCCTATGGAGAGCGAGAACGACTTTGGCGATTTGATGAATGATTGCGTCAATGCCGTCCGGCGAGGTTGTTGAGGGCAGCTCGGCCAGAATCGGAAGGTCCTCCCTTCGCAGCAAGGCCGGACCACGCTTGCCTACGACAATGAATTGGGGTGCGTCCACGGTCTTGGCGTGTTTTGTCGCCGCTTCGGCCATGACCTCGTTGAATCGCCCGCAGAGTCCCTGTTCTGAGAAAAAGGCGAGGATCGCTGTCCCCTTCGCTTCGCTTTCTGGAAGACGGATTTCCCGCCCAAACAAACAGTCCTCGATCGCCTGCCCGATGGTCTCGGCGTATGCGCGAACACCGTCAAGCCGCTCCTCCGCTCGGCTCAGGTACGTGGCTGCAAGCGAGCGCATGGAGTGGATGATGTCGCGCAGCCCCTCAATCGTCTGAATCTGCTTCTCGATCTGCTGTCGGTCCGGCATCGTCTAAGGCATCCGTCTCGTCTGTTTCGGCATCCTCGTGCTCGTGCTCCGGCTCTTCATCCGGAGATGTTACAGCGGGCGTTTCTCTTTTTTCGTCTGCGGCTTCCGTTTCTGGCTCTGCCTTTTCGGGTGGGGGTTCCTTTTCCGAGAAGTCCGCGGCGACGGCCTCGATGGTTTTTGTCAGGGCATCCCAATCGGAGTCCTGGAGGTCCTCGCCCTTCTCGATTTTCTCCATAAGCTCACCGTGCTTCAGGGGAACAGTTTCGCGCAGCGCTTGCTGGAAGCGGGCGAGCTTTTCAATGGGGATGTTGTCCACAATGCCACGGTCCACCGAAAGCAGGATTATCGCCTGCTCGCCGGCCGTCAATGGATCGAGGCGCGGCTGCTTTAGAATTTCTCGGATGCGTCGCCCGCGTTCGATTTTCTTCTGGGTCTCTTGTTCGACGGTGGCGCCGAAGCGAGTGAAGATCTCCAGCTCGGCGAACTGAGCGTATTCGAGCCGCAACTGCTTTGCCACGGCGCGTATGGCTGGCAGTTGGGTCTTTCCGCCGACACGCGACACGGATTTCCCCACGTGGATGGCAGGTTTGACGCCCTTGTAAAAGAGGTCCGGGTCCAGGAAAATCTGCCCGTCGGTGATGGAGATGAGATTCGTAGGGATGTACGCGGAGATGTTCTTCGCCTGCGTTTCCACAATCGGTATCGCTGTAAGGCTTCCGCCGCCGGCTTCTTCTTTGAGGCGTGTGGCCCTCTCCAGGAGGCGCGAATGGATGAAGAAGATGTCCCCCGGGTAAGCCTCGCGGCCTGGGGGACGGCGCAAGAGAAGCGAGATCTCGCGATAGGCCCGGGCATGACGAGTAAGATCGTCGTAAATGACGAGCACGTCCCGCCCCTTTCGCATGAAGTACTCGCCCATCGTCGTGGCGCTATAAGGCGCGATGAACTGCAAGCCTGGGGAATCATCGGCATCGGCACATACCACAATGCTCTGCCGCATGACGCCGTGCTTCAGCAAGGATTCAGTCACCCGCTTTACCGTTGAGACCTTCTGGCCAATGGCTACATAAATGCAGATGACCTCGGTGTCACGCTGACTGAGAATGGTGTCCAGGGCGAGAGCCGTTTTGCCGACAGCGCGATCCCCCACGATCAGTTCGCGCTGACCGCGGCCTATGGGAATTAATGCGTCCACCGCTTTCACGCCAGTGACAAGTTGTTGCTCCACAGGGAGGCGGTCAAGGATTGCGGGCGCATCTTGCTCGATTGGGTCGCGGCGCTCGTATTCGATAGTCCCCTCTCCGTCGAGCGGACGTCCGAGCGCGTCCACGACGCGGCCGAGCAGGGCCTCACCCACGGGTACCACTACGACCTCGCCGGTAAGCCTTACGGGATCCCCTGCTGACAGCTCCGTCTCGTCCCCGAGCAGGACGCAGCCAATATTTTCGGGGTCGAGGTTAAACACCAGCCCGTAAACATCCGCGGGAAAGCGAAGAAGCTCGTTGAAGCGCGCCTCTGGAAGGCCGCTGACCGTCGCCACGCAATCCGCGACGTAAACGATTCGCCCCACGTGTTCCGTGCGGCCTGTCAGCTCGCGGTCGCTCAGAGCGTTCTTCAGGTCGCCGAGCCACGCCGTTACCGACTCCATCAGACGTGCCTCAACATTTAGGACCGATTGGGCCTCTTGATCGAGCATGAATCTTGGTTGAGCGGTCGTGGTTTCTTCTGGCATGAGTCACTAAAGGCTCATCAGTATGAGTTGCTCCTTGTCGTCTGCTATCGCGTCTCCTGCTTCAGTTCTTTCTCGGTTTTCTGCTTGGCTTGCTGCTTGACCTCATCTTGCTGCTCTTGCAGAGCTTCGTCTATCATGCCCCGCCAGTGCGCCTCGAGTTGAACGTGCCCGATCGCCACTTCGAGGCCCGCGACCAGCGATGGGTCCTCACTTACCTCAAGCTCGAGATTCTTGATGTCCAGCTTGTCAGAAAGAACATTTCTCAGCCGGTTAAGCTGATCGTCCGTGAGCGCTGTGGCGGAACGTACAGGCACACGATTGTCCAGGTCATTTAAGGCCTTGCGAGCGCCTTCAATTTCCTGTTTGGGCATCTCCCCCAATAGGGTTTCGATTCGGTCCAGCGCGCGGTCACCAAGAGCATCGGAGGCATCCTGGAGTGCGGATGCTGCCACTTGTACGATGGTGTCTCGAAGCTCACCGGTGATCTTGTCGAGTAACTCGCTGCGTTCCTGCTCCATAATGCGGCGGAAACGCTCGAGCCGCTCGCGGGCCTGCTTCTCAGCCTGCTCCAAAAGCTCCTTTCGATGCACGTCAGCCTGCTCGCGGGCTTTCTTCAAGATAGAATCGCGCTTTTCCTCGAGCTCTTTCGCTTGCTTCTCGGCCTCGGCCCGGATGCCTTCTGCTTCTTTGAGCTTCTTTTCCGCCTCGCGCAGTTCGGCTTCCATCTCCTCTTTCCGCTTTTGCATCACCCGCCGCACGGGCTTATAGAGCAGAAAGTAGAGAATGACGACGAAGATGAGGAAGCTAACGATCTGTGCAATGTAGGTCCAAACGCTCATGGTTCGAGCTTTCTCCTTGCAGTTCGCGCTCGGCTATGGTGCGGCCGCGGCTACTTTCTCGAATAACGGTCCCACCTTGAAGAGGAGCAGCATAGAAACGAGCAGACAGTAAATTGCTGTGGACTCAATCATGGCCAGACTCACGAAGAGCGTTCGAGTGATGGTCCCCGCAAGGTCCGGCTGGCGAGCCATAGCTTCCAGCGCGGCAGCCGCGGTACGCGCCTCGCCCAGAGCGGGACCGATTGAGCCTATGGCGATCGTTCCACCCGCAACAACAATTGCCAGCATCTCCGTCGTCATTGTGTTTTGTCCTCCGTTTCGTGTTTCGCGACAACCTTTACGGCGCCTCCGATGTATACAATGGTGAGAACTGCAAAGATATACGCCTGGATTGTGCCGGTGATCAGGGCCAGAAACATCAAAGCCTGTGAAAGCAGTGGCAGCACAATAGGTGACACAAGCGTCACAATGACGCCGAAGAGAATGTAGCCGCTGAGGATGTTGCCGAACAGACGTACGGCCAATGCCAATGTCCGCGACAGGTCCGAGATGATGTTAAATGGGGCCATAATCCAGACCGGGCGGATGTAAGTCTTCAGGTAATTGAGGGTGCCAGTCATAGCGATGCCGTAGAAAGGAACCGCCAGAAAAACCACAATGGCCAAAGCTGCTGTGGTCTTAATGTCCGCCGTCGGCGGCTTAAGCTCTCCAAAGAAGGGCGACAAGAAGGGCAGGATGAACGACACATAGTTCGATGCCAAGATGAAGATGAAGAGGGAAGCCACCAGCGGAATGAACGGCCCGGGGTCTCTACCGATGATCCCCCGGATCTCATCGCCGAGCCAGTTGAGCATGGCCTCGGTCACTTGTTGCGGCCTGCCGGGGTTTTTCTTTCGCAGTCTGACCCTGATAAAAGCGGCGAAAAGGATGAGACCCAACATGACACCCCAGGTCACTACAATGATCCGCGTAACTGGAATCGGCCCCAGCTCAAACAAGACCACATCTTCAACCGGGCTTGTCGAGGCGGCGAACTCAGTCATTGCTCTTTTTGCTTTCCGAAATCGGCGGTGAGAAGTCGCCCACGAATCGCGCTTTGCTTACAGCGATCGTTCGCGCCACCACGAAACCCAAAGCGTAGGCAACCAGAGACCACGTGCTGACCAGAGCCGCGGCCAGAACGCCGCCGCCAAAGAGGGCTATCCGGAGGAGCGCGAGGGCGACGAATTGCAGCATGCCCTTTTTCTTCTTGCCAAGCTGGGTCAAAGAGTGTCGCATGAGGGAAAAATATGCCCAGCCCACCATTAACCCAGTGAAGCCAAAACCTACCGCGTACAATGCGTACACTTGCCAAATCCCACGAACAACGGTTGGGTCTGTGCGACCGTTTATTGATTACACGCCCCAGGGGCTGCTGGCACCGGCCCCCTACTGCTCTTTCGTGATCATGCGCCAGGCATTGACACAGCCCATGCACAGGCCAAGGAGTAACAACGCCAGCGTCCATCTTGAGCCGGTGTCGTACTTCCCGTCAATCCATAGGCCAAGAAAAACACCCAGGGCCATTGGGACGACGACGCTCCAGCCGACGACGCCGATCAGTCCAACATATTGCCAGAAGGACTGCCCTTTTTCGCGGCGGCCCCTCTCGATGAGCTCTCGCTGCCGCCGAACGCGTGTCTCAAATTCGTCTTCGAGTTCGTCGTCCTTATCGCGTGCGCACATCTTCATACTCCATCAACCGCCGCCAAGCCGCGAGCTGCATCTGGTACAGGGAACGAACCGAGCGATAAGAGCGTAGGCTTCGGTCTTCCCGGCTCTTTCGGATTTCCTCCTGAAGGCTGGCCAGGTCGTCGCTCGCGTGTGCCTCGCGAACGGCCACCTCAACTCCTTCTTTGGCCACCCGCAGCACCCCATGGCGAATGGCGATGTAGGCCTCACGCTCACCACCACCCTCCTTGTACCGATAGACCAAAATCGAAGAGACCACGGCTGTCAGGTACGGCTCGTGGCGGGGCAGAATTCCGAAGCGCCCGCTTGGGTCTTCCGCCTGAACGTATGTCACTTCACGGTCGAGGACCACTCGCGTCGGAACGGTAACTCGCAGTTTCAATGAATGACTCCCAGACTCTTGATTTTAGATTTCGGATTTCGGATTTCGGATTTCGGATTCATTTCCCCGCCTTACTCTTCCTCTTTGCTGTCTTTAGCGAAGCCACGGTAATCGCCAGCAACTCATGAGCTTCCTCTATCAACGACTTGAGCTTCTCGGTACTGACGAACCCAGCCTCTATGAGTAGCTCCATCCAGTAAACTGATTCATCTGCTTCTTCTTCAACGATACTCATCTTTGAGATGGAGTCCGCGGTTGATCTGGCGCGACAGGCCGCCCGATAATTCGCGCCCACGGACGTCGCCGACCGTAGCAGTTGACGTCCAATCACTCGCGCCGTAGCCGTCTTTGGCAACGATTCCGCCAAGTGGATGACGCGAAGGCCGAACGATTTCGTCCTGTGCTTCAGCTCTTCCTTATCCATTCCCGGCTCGATGGGCATGAGAGGGATCGCGATTGCACAATCTCCAATCCGCAATCTGAAATCTGCAATCCGCAATCTGAAATCGTCAATCAAGCGCTCCTATCATGTAAAATTCTGATTCGGACTTGTCGTCGTGTTTTCCTTCGAGGATCTCCTGACATCCCTGAAGGGTCTTTTCCAGCGGGACAGTAGCGCCCTTTTTGCCGGTGAAATGCTCCGTGGTGTGAAACGGTTGGGTAAGGAAGCGGATCAGTCGCCGCGCCCGTCTCACAGTCTGCCGGTCCTTCTCGCTCAGTTCCTCGATGCCCAGCATCGAGATGATGTCTTTCAAATCTCGGTATTGAGCAATGACTCGCCGAACTTCGTCCGCCAGCCGCACGTGCTCCTCGCCCACGATCATCGGGTCCAATAGCTTCGAGCTCGATTCCAACGGATCCACCGCCGGATAAAGTCCCTGCGCAGCCATGTCGCGTGAGAGGACAATGCTCGAGTCAAGGTGCTGAAAAACGTGCGCGACGGCGGGATCAGTCAAGTCGTCCGCCGGAACGTAGACCGCCTGAACCGATGTGATGGTTCCGTGGTCGGTCGAGCCGATCCGCTCCTCGAGGGCGCCGATGTCCGTGGCGAGGGTTGGTTGGTATCCCACTCGCGATGGCATTCGCCCCAACAGTCCTGAAACTTCCATGCCCGCCTGAACGAACCGATACACGTTGTCCATGAAAAGGAGCACGTCCCGCTGGAGCTCATCACGAAAGAACTCCGCGATTGTCAGTGCCGTTTGCCCCGCGCGGAACCGCGCGCCGGGCGGCTCATTCATTTGCCCGAAGACAAGCACCGAGCTTTTCAGGACGCCGCTGTCCTTCATCTCGGTCCAAAGATCGAGCGCCTCTCGAGACCGCTCACCAATACCTGCGAACACGCTAACGCCCTGGTGTTCAGAAAGTGTATTGTGGATGAGCTCTTGGATAAGCACAGTCTTGCCCACGCCAGCCCCGCCGAACATCCCTGCCTTTCCGCCCCGGCTATTCGGAGCAAGAAGGTCAATCACTTTGATGCCGGTTTCGAAGACCTCTTCGGAGGCGAGCTGCGAGCGAAAAGGCGGCGCAGGACGATGAATTGGTCTGCGTTGAATGCCCTCAGGCAAGGCGTCAACATCCAGTGGATGTCCCAGGACGTTTAACATGTGGCCGAGAACTTCCTCGCCCACCGGAACTGTGACTGGTGAGCCGCTGCGCCGCACTTTCATCCCCCGCTGCATACCAGCGGTGAAGGTCAGCGCGATGGTGCGAACGGTGTTTCGATCGAGGTGCTGCTGCACTTCGAGCGATACTTGGTTCTCTTCGGACACGCGGACATACAGTGCCTCGAGAAGCGAAGGCAACCCGTCCTCGAATCGCACGTCTACCACGGATCCGCGCACGCTGACCACGGCGCCCTCCGCATGTATGGTGTCAACGCCGCCCAAAGAGGCTGTCTCGCGATCTCTGTTCATGATCCTCCAGTGCGGATCGTTCCATTACACAATTGTGCGGCCATGTGCCATTATCGTTCGGATGCGTCTTTGGAAGGAGTCTTCGATACTCATTGTGCTTGCTTGTTTGAAGCGGGTCAAGCTCTAATTCAGAATATTGTTCGAACTACGTGTATCCTGCGGTTGATCGCGCTGGCGCAGCCCCACGGCAGGATTTCTCGGATTGTTGACAACGCTCGGTTCCCTTTGGCAGTCTGGGGGCGTATGGATGGAGTGTAATTTGGCTGAAAAGGAGAACCTTGAGGTGAGGAGACGGATTTATGAAGGTCCCACATAGCAGGAGGAGGATGTCCTTCTGCGTTGCTCTTCGAGCGCTCATCGTGCTGATTCTGTGTGCCGGCGCTATTTCCGAAGCGCGCCCCAGCCAGGCCACGTACAATATATGTGAGTTCGGCGCGAAAGGAGACCGCAAGACGCTCAATACGAAAGCCATTCAGAAGGCAATTGACACCTGTGCGGAAAACGGAGGCGGGACGGTCTTTTTCCCACCAGGTTCCTTTCTGTCCGGAACGCTTTATCTGACAAGCAACGTTACCTTGGAGCTTTGGTCAGGTTCTACGCTGCTGGGGAGCACAGACTTGAAGGACTATCCTCCCACGGTGCAGGCGTTCAGATCCTACACAGACAATTATACGGATAAGAGTTTGATCTACGGTGAAAACCTGAGCAACATCACGATCATGGGCAGAGGTGTCATTGACGGGCAGGGCGCTTCGTTCAAAGGTCCCTACAAGGTTCGGCCATATCTAATTCGTCTTGTTACCTGCCGGAACGTGTTGGTGAAAGACATCACCCTCAAGAACTCGCCCATGTGGGTGCAGCACTACCTGGCCTGCGACGACGTGAACATCAGAGGAATCACTGTGAAAAGTCGCTGCAACCACAACAACGACGGCATCAACATTGACTGCTGTCACAGGGTCAGGATTTCGGACTGCAACATCTGGTCTGGCGACGATTCCATAGTTCTGAAAAGCACTGCGGCGCGAGCATGCGAAAATGTGACGATCACGAACTGTGTTTTGAGCAGCGCCTGTAATGCTCTCAAGTTTGGAACCGAGTCAAACGGCCGTTTCAAGAACATTGTGGTTACCGGATGCTCGATCTATGACACGGATCTGGCGGGTATCGCCCTCGAAATAGTGGATGGGGGCACACTCGAGCAGGTCGTCGTGTCCGATATAACTATGAGGAACGTGCGAAGGGCGATCTTCCTCCGATTCGGGGATCGGGGCCGTCCCTTCAAGAAAGGCACGGCTCGTCCTCCCATTGGCGTTTTCCATAATGTTACAATCAGCAATATCGAGGCATCTGGCGTCGGCAAGGTGGGAAGTTCGATCACGGGGCAACCCGGTCACCCGATTGAAAATGTCACCTTGAGCAACATAAGAATCTCCGTTCGGGGGGAAGGTACGAAAAAAGAAGCCCGCAAGGTGGTTGATGAAAAGCCCGAATCTTATCCGGAGTGCACGATGTTCGGTATTCTTCCCGCTTACGGGTTCTATTGCCGCCATGTCAGGGGCCTCAAGCTCAAAAATGTAGACCTGAACTGGATTGCGCCAGACCGCCGTCACGCACTCATCTTTGACGATGTGGAGGACGCGGAGATTGAAGGTTTCACCGCACAATGCGCGGAAAACGGAAGCCCGGTGATCCGGTTGAATCAGGTCAGGGACGTTTCCATCCGTGGCTGTCGCGCGCTTTCCGTGACGGGAACGTTCCTGATGTTAGAAGGCGATGGGACAAAAGGTGTCTCGTTGGTAGCGAATGATCTGACCCAGGCGAAGAAGCCTGTGGAGATAGCGCCCAGTGTTCCGAACGGCGCCCTATCCCAGGCGGGTAACCTTCTCAAGCCAAAACCGGGGCGCCCCTCACCAACTGCGCCGCGCCCGAAATGATGCAGACGCCGAGACGATTCATTGCACTCCGGGAGCATGAAACCCTTCGCGGAGCTTTCCCAAGGGGACTGTGGTCAAGGTGACGATCGCCCCCGGATCAATGAACATCTCCGTTATTCCGTCGCTGCCTTGGGCCGGGGCCGGGCGCACCTCGTTCTCTCGGTACGGATCAACGACTTCCACGGCGCGAAACTCGACGCCAGCACCTTCTATATGTACTTGCCGCGGGGAGGTCGAGCGATTGAGGAGAACCACAGTCATTGCCTCGCCCTCTCCCACAAAGGCCGAAGCCAGGAGGTCTCTCGACGAGGTCTCCGCTCCGACCCGCACCATCCCCTCGCGAATCCGCCGGCTATAGGCTCCGTAAACACGGAGCTGGTAGCTCGACGGCGCCGGAATGAAGGCGTGTGATCTGTCAGGCACGAAAAGCGTACGCGTCCAACCATAAGAGGGCTGGACCACATTCAGTAGCACCCAGCAGTAGAGGACGGCCGACGCGTCAGCAATCACGAGGTTCTTGTGGTAAAGCTGCCCCATGACAAATGCGAGCCGGTACGTCGGCCACTGGTAACGCGAGGAGTTGACACAAAGCTCCGTGGATAGGAAAGGCTTTGCGGCATACAGGCGTTTCCATTTGAGAAGCAGCGCATCGTAGCTATCGGGACCCGTAAAGTGCCCCTGGTAGTCGTACATGTGGGTTGCTGCGTAGTCAATCGCCTCCCAGGCAGATGTTGACCGGCGGAAGGCCTCAGCTCGCTTAAGGCCCCCGGCTAAGGTTCCGGAGTCACTCATGTGAATGCGGACCAACTTGAATCCAGCGCGATCAAGTTCCCTCCTTAACATAAGTGTCATTTCGTGCCAGACCTCCGGCGGTTGGGACCTTTCATTCTGGATGCCCACAATGTCGGGCGGCGCGCCCGCCTTCTCCTTCGAGACCTGACAATAGCGGACCATGGCGAGGGCATAGGCTTCCGGATCGGCAACGCCACGGTGAAGCTTCCCCTCGCCATCCTTCCAATCGCGCTTCGCCCACGGCGGCAATTCCCAGAACTCGAACAGCACCCGACCACCCAGACGGCGGAGTGCTTTCAGGTACTCGAAGTCGCTGATCTCGCCGTTTGGGAAGTTGTCGCCGTAGTAGTGGGGCGTCGAATCTTGGAGACGGTCCCAGTTATCCATGTCCGGATTGAGTCGCGTCCCGATGGGGTACTCCCGTTGAATGAGCAGGTTGTATTCGCAGACGATCTCCCACCATCGCCGCTTCCCTTCCGGACTCAATTGGGCGTAGGCCGTAGGCGTGGCAATACCTCCGAAGCCAAGCATCTTCTGGTGCTTTCGCCCTCGATCAATCCGGACGACAGTGCCTTTGACGTCGGGCTTGACAAGCCTCCCGCGCACTTGCCCTTTCCGCCCTACCAGCCGAAGTTGATGGCGGCTTACGTCGAATAGGCAAACCTGATGAATGAGTTGCCGGCCATTGAGAGCTACTGAGAGGCCGAGGCGATGATCCAGCGTCACAGTAACGGCACGCAATCGGCCCGTGAAAGTCGCCGCAGACTCGACCCAGCGCTTCTCAGGATGGCGCGATGCTTTGACACGTTCCCCTTCAAGTTCATTGAACCCGAATGAGTCGTAAAAGCGCTGATAGACACAGACCTGCGAATCTTCAACCCTGACCGTGAATCCGCCGTGGTCGCCTGTGAAGATCCACTCGAAAGCACCACCTTCCGGATCAACGGTGTCGAGGACAAGAGTGTGCTCGAAGAGGGCGGGCAGGAATTCTTGGAAATACACGCGGGGAGGCTCAGCCCCTCTTCCTCAAACGTGGACGCTGCCAGCGTCGGAGCTGAGGCAGAAAGGCTCGCCTCGAAGAACGGGCGGGGCCTTCCAGGTCGGCAGATCAATCAGGGGGCTGTGACTCGTAGGTGGAGCTAAAACCAACAAAACTGAGAAGGCAAAAGACAGCATTATCCTGTCCTTTCATGAATTCACTCCGTTTCTCTGGCGCGACGCGCGATGTCCACATCCTTTTTGACATCGTCCAGGAGCTTGATCCAGTCCAGTTCTCTCGTCCGCGCAAGAAGCTGAGGTCGGTACAGTTTGCTCGCGACCTCAGCGTAATTGGTCCAATGCTCTTGGGCCTCAAGAAGATGGCCAACGGCTGACGTCTTATGCTCGCCGCGCCTCGATGTCTCGAACAAATGAAGCTCCGTTGCACCGAGGATTTTGCAGGCATAATAGTTGCCCAGGTGCGACATGGCCTCGATATCGTCGAGCGTCAGGCGCAGTTCTTTGCTCATCCCTTTTGTACCACGACGGATGGCGCTCAATATCCGGAGCGTTTCGTTTGCATGATTGCGCAGCTCTCTGGCCACTTGAACAGGCGTGATCCCGGACATGCGTTCTCCTGCGAGGCGTCTTTCCACGTACTCCGGAATAGACGTAATGCCGCTTTCTTGCATCGGTGGTACGTTAACGAAGTCGCGCACGGTATGGAAACCGGTTCGCTGGTCGAAACATCCTTCCACGGCCCACATGAAATCCCAATTGCACCAGTGAAATCGGTTGACGAGGGGAATGATCTTTGACGCCGTCGCCCAGGCTTCGTACAAAGGAGTGTCTTTTGCCTCGGGGAAACGCCAGGCGAGCATTTTCACGAAGAAGTCGAGTTCCAGATTGAGGTCGTAGCCCAATCGCCCCCATAGCATAAACTTGTACCAGTGCTTCTTGATTTCCAGCGCACGGGGTGCATCGGGCTCCAGGCTCGTGAATTCTCTTCCCCATACGTAGCCATCCGAGCCCATGTGGTAACCCGCAGTCAACTTCTTGGATGGCAGGTTGGAGAGGAATTCCCGCACGTACTCCGGATCGCCCCAGCGGAAATTAAAAATATCATCGTTACGCAGATTCCACCAGCATTTCACATTGTATTTCTCCATTTCCTTTTGGAGCAGCTTCGAAAAGGGCGGCTTCGTTGAAGAATACATGTGCGCACGCGCGTATTTGAACCCGATTTCAAACGGATCGGGGTAGTTCGATCCGAATTCCCTCATAACCTCGCCCAGCCCTGTTTGCCACACGCGGTGAATGAAGCGGATCGTTCGATTCGGCTGCTTTTTCTTGGCGTCGAGGATGCCCATTCCGTAGGTCTTCCACAGCCACTTCTCTTTTGAGAACTCGTCGTTGCGGTCTTTCATGTTCTCGCCAGCAGTTACCCCGATGCCAGCGAGAAGGGGATAGGTCAGCAACGTTTCACGAACGCATTCACGTAAATAGGCGATCGTCCTGGGATTATGCTGCTCATCGGTGATCCCATATTTCCCCTCCGCGCTATTCATCAGCACGTTCCAGGTAATGAAATAGATGTCAACTCCGCGGTCCTTCGCGTGCCGCATCACACGCCGCCAGAATTCTATTTTCTCGTCTATGGACATCTTCTTGATGACTTTGAGGTTCTTGAGAACGCGCGGCGAGACGAATTGAGGGTCTCTCCACGCACCGGATTTGTAAGTCGGTTTTAGCGTGGTCACGCACACATCCTCCAATGCCACGTCGGGATAGTTCGGCAGCTTCACGATGGAGGGAAAAGGATGAGGGTTCCAGAGAGTCAACGTGTTGTAGCGATAGCGAGCCATGTCATCGAGAAATTCTTTCCAGAAATCGAGGTTCCACATCTCCGCATAATTCATCTGCGCGGCATCTCCGGTATCGTCGTAACTGGGTGTCCGCGCATCGAGGGGGATGTTGAACTTAATTCCTCGCCGAGAAATGGAAGGATTGCGAAACGTATCACGGATGTGATCCAGCCTTTTCTCGAGATGAACAATCTCGGCAAGATGCAGACCACCATACATCGCCCCGACTTCATCAGCTCCGATGGCCCAGTATGTGGGTCCCTTCGTTGACCGAATGGCAAAACCCTGCGGTTCCAGCTCTGGGAGAGGCTTCACGCCTTCGTCAAGCAGGCTGCGAACCACGTTTTGACGGTCTCTGGACGCCAGAACAACGCGAACCGTGTCGCTGGCACTTGATAGTTCATCAAGCCCTTTCTCCGTGACGTTGAAGCCAGTCTCCTCCAGTGCTTCGCAGATCTCCCGCGCAGCAAACAAAATCGGTGGGACAGCGCAGTCACGATAAATGGCAACGGTCTTCGGCACAGTTTCCGTTCCGTGGGCTATGCTCAATGCGAGACATACCATACAGCACAAAAAGGCATTCTTGCTCTTCGCGCTTTGTGTCCGATAACTCTTCATTCTACTGTTCCACCTTGTAGCTGTACGATTAACGATTTAGTCGCGACGCGCGGCTCACGCAGCCACATCTTTTTCAGATCGAAATGCAAGGGGACTGTAACCCGTAAGCGGCGAGCACCCGGGGAAAATGAGCGGCGAGTTTTGTAGTTGTACCTTGCGACAATAGCCCAAAGCGAACGTGTCGCCCGACAGCCAGACAGGCGACGTGAGGTCTTCTGATGAACGCTGACGGGCTGCCGCTTGTGGGGCACATCGAAACCTTCGGCCGAGATCGTGCATAACCATCGTTTCTCTCGTGGAGGTATTGCAGACTCGTCACCCCCTCCCTCTATCTATCTGCCGATGGCGGCGTGATATTCCTGAAGCGATTTCACCTGTGGCGCGGCGTCACGCCGTGCAGCGATCCCTTTGGCCGCTGCCAGAGCAGCGGTCAGGGTTGTTATGTACGGAATCTTGTACTTCACGGCTGCCTTTCGGATGTACGAATCGTCATACTGGCTGAGCTTTCCAACGGGCGTGTTGATGACCAATTGGATTTCACGGTTTGCGATGGCATCCACGATGTTCGGGCGCCCTTCGTGCACTTTGAGGATGAGCTCTGAATCAATCCCCTTCTCTTTCAGGAAGCCGCGAGTCCCCCGGGTGGCCTTGATTCGGAAGCCAAGTTCCTGGAACTCGCGTGCCACGTCGAGCACGTCGGGGCGGTCTCGCTCCGAGACTGTGATAAGCACCGTGCCCTCAAATGGAAGGCGCTGCGACGCTCCCTCTTCTGCTTTGAAAAACGCCAGGCCGAAAGAATCAGCGAGCCCCAGCACCTCACCTGTTGACCGCATTTCCGGTCCAAGCAGCGGATCGACCTCCGGCAACATGGGGAACGGAAACACTGCCTCCTTCACGCCGAAATGTGGAATCTTTCGGTCCCGAAGGCCAAGATCCGAGAGTCTCTTCCCGAGTATGAGCTGCGTGGCGACTCGCGCCATGGACAGCCCGCAGACCTTGGACACTAACGGTACGGTGCGAGAGGCGCGAGGGTTCGCTTCGAGAACGTACACCACGTCCCCGGCAATCGCGTATTGGATGTTCATCAGGCCCACGACATTGAGCTCACGAGCGATCTTCCTTGTGTAATCGCGAATGGTCTGAACGTGGCGAGCCGGGATGCTCGTTGGAGGAATCACGCATGCTGAATCCCCAGAGTGAATGCCGGCCAGCTCGATATGCTCCATGACGGCGGGCACAAACACATCCTCACCATCGGATAGCGCGTCCGCCTCGGCCTCGATGGCGTTTTCCAAGAATTTATCAATCAGGATTGGCCGTTCAGGCGTGACATCCACCGCCGCAGCCACGTATTCGTCGAGCATCTCCTCGTCGTAGACGACCTCCATACCCCGCCCGCCCAGTACGTACGAAGGCCGCACCATCAGCGGATATCCGATGCGCTCCGCGACTTTCAAAGCCTCCTCTAAAATGCTGGCCATCCCGGATTCCGGCGTGGGGATGCCCAGTTTGTCCATCATCTGACGAAAACGATCCCTGTCCTCGGCGAGGTCTATGGTGTCGGGCGAGGTCCCGAGAACCTTCACACCCGCTTCTTCGAGCTCCTTGGCAATGTTCAGTGGCGTTTGCCCGCCAAACTGCACGATGACCCCTTCTGGTTTCTCTTTCTGGTATATACTGAGCACATCCTCCACCGTGAGCGGCTCGAAGTAAAGCTTGTCGGAGGTATCGTAGTCGGTGGAGACCGTCTCGGGGTTGCAGTTGATCATGATGGTCTCCAGCCCTTCGTCACGGAGGGCGAAGGCCGCGTGAACGCAGCAATAGTCGAATTCGATCCCCTGACCGATCCGGTTGGGACCCCCTCCGAGAACGATGACCTTTCGCCTGCCGGAGGTCGACACGGCATCCGGCGCATTGTAGGTCGAGAAATAATAAGCCGCGTTTTCTACGCCGCTGACAGGGACAGCCTCCCAGCCCTCGAGCACGCCCAGCGAAATCCGGCGATCCCGCACCGCTTTCTCCGGAACTCCCAGAAGTTGCGAGAGGTACTTGTCTGCAAAACCGTCCTTCTTCGCCTGCACCAGGAGGTCGTCCGGCAGTTGTTTCCCCCGGAAAGGAAGGATCTTTTCCTCCAGCTCCACAAGTTCCTTCATCTGCTGGATAAACCAGGGCTTGATTTTTGTCCGGTTGTAGAGGTCTTCAACCGTGGCTCCTTTCCTCAAGGCCTCGTACATAACGAACTGGCGCTCGCTGGTAGGTTGGTTCAGCATCGTCAGAAGTTCCTGGAGAGAGCGACGATTAAAATCTTTGGCGAATCCCAACCCGTAGCGCCCAATCTCCAGGGATCGTATGGACTTCTGAAACGCCTCCTTGTAGTTTTTCCCTATGCTCATGACCTCACCCACGGCGCGCATCTGTGTGCCGAGCTTGTCTTCCGCGCCCTTGAATTTCTCGAAGGCCCACCTGGCGAATTTCACGACGACGTAGTCTCCGGATGGCGTGTACTTGTCCAGTGTCCCCTCCCGCCAGTACGGAATCTCGTCCAAAGTGAGGCCGCCCGCCAGTTTTGACGAAACGAGGGCAATGGGGAAACCGGTTGCTTTGGAAGCCAGAGCGGAAGAACGCGACGTTCTCGGATTGATCTCGATGACGACAACCCGATCTGTCTCCGGATCGTGCGCGAACTGAATATTCGTCCCCCCGATCACCTCGATCGCTTCGACGATGGAGTACGAGTAGTCCTGAAGGCGTTTCTGCAGTTCCGGCGAAATGGTCAACATGGGAGCAGTGCAATACGAGTCTCCCGTGTGCACGCCCATGGCATCTACGTTCTCGATGAAGCAGACGGTGATCATCTGGTTCTTGGCATCCCGCACGACCTCCAGTTCCAGCTCTTCCCAGCCCAACACAGATTCTTCCACAAGGATCTGCCCTATGAGGCTCGCCGTGATGCCCCGAGCGGCCACTGTTCGCAGCTCCTCCACGTTGAAAACAGCACCGCCCCCCGTTCCCCCGAGGCAATACGCGGGGCGAATCACGACAGGATATCCCAGCCGGGCGGCAATCTTCTCCGCCTCCTCAACGTTGAAGGCAGGGTCGCTCCGGGGCATGTCGATACCCAAGCGGTTCATCGTCTCCTTGAAGGCAATCCGGTCCTCGCCTCGCTTGATCGCGTCCACCTGGACACCGATGACCTTGACTCCGTATTTGTCAAGGACCCCCGACCGCGCCAGCTCCGAGGAAAGATTCAGTCCCGACTGACCTCCCAGGTTGGGCAGCAATGCGTCCGGGCGCTCCTTTTTGATGATTTCCGTCATGACTTCGAGGGTTAGCGGTTCGATGTAGGTGACATCAGCCATACCGGGGTCGGTCATGATTGTGGCCGGGTTGGAGTTGACCAGTAGGATCTGGAATCCGAGTTCTCGCAGTGCCTTGCAGGCCTGAGTGCCCGAATAATCGAACTCACAGGCCTGCCCGATCACGATGGGCCCTGAACCGATGATCATGACTTTCTTAATGTCGTCGCGTCTTGGCATATGAATGTGTTCCTTTCTTTCCAGCCGGTCCTTCGCTCATCTTACGTCATCATTTGTGCCGCCATGGGCGCGAAGTCAACCGCAGTCATAGGAATCTTTGGCTTGCAGCTTGGCGGGCATTTTAGCTCAGCAGTTGGGCTGTGGCAAGCTTTGTCCTTGCAGACTCTATCCGGGATTGTAAGGGGTTAAAGCAGAGGCTAAGACCTTTGAGAGCTACCTCGCTGTGGAAATCCCTTCGCCACGTTTCGGCCAATGAGATGCTGAAGCGGGTTGTTCGCGGACGTCTCCAATTGGACTTGATAAGAAGCGACGTGAGAGCCTGCGGGAGCATCGGTGGACTCTATGATGGGAACGGGAATTTGGGTGACCACATAGACGAGCTACAGCTCAGCGGAGAAGTGCAAAGCCAGTTCATTCGCTGCCCTAAGCCCTTCATAGGATGGCTCACTGAAATCGGTAGGACAGAGAATCTTTTTGAAAGGCCACATCTCCACTCCCCTTGTTCGCTGGTGGGAGGCTCCTCACCCGCGCCGCAGAACGCTGATTTCTTACACTGGAATCATTTCTTCCCTGTCGAGCAAGGTGAGGTTGGATATGATCCGCTCAGAGACCGCGACGGGCTAAGGATTTTCCCCTTTTGGCGGAGTTGCCTATTTGACTCCCAGTTTCAAGTGGTGGGTCGAGGTGCACTTCAGGCAGCGGATACATTCGGGGCTGTTCATTTGCTTCACGGGGTGTATCCGTACTGGGCAGTTCTTGAGGCACCGGCCGCAATCGTTGCAGTCATGTTTGGTCAGCCTGATTCGGAAGAAGGAGAACCGATTGAAAATCGAGAAAATCGCTCCCAGCGGGCATAGCAGCCGGCAGAAGCCTCTGCTCACCACGATCATCAGGATCAGCACGACCACGAGGACCCCGATCCTGAGCGGAAAACCGAGGGTAAACGGGGTTGACACGCCCATGATCCGCCATGGGATTGAAGACTCGATGGTCGCGGCAGGGCAGACGCGACAGAAAACCAGTAGCGAGTTCGGGAAAAAGAACGGGATCGCGACCACCATTGCAATCAGAACGAGGTACTTTGTGTATCCAACTTTGTGCGGCAGGCTCAGCTTTTTTGTGGGGATCTTGTAGAGTCCGTCTTGAATAAAGCCGAAAGGGCAGAGCCAACCGCAGACCAATCTCCCGCCGATGGTTCCCACAACACCGAGGATGCCGATTGCGATGAAGGGGAAGATTCTGAGGGATGCGAAGTTAACTATCACACCTATGGGACAGGCGAAAACCGCTGCCGGGCACGAGTGGCAATTCAGAGCTGGGATGCAAATCGAGCGGAGTCGGAGGAAATAAGCGTTCAGGAATACGAGTGACGCCGACTGACTTAGAACCTGAGCCCTGACCTTTCTTATCGCCGCGATTATGGAACCCATAATCCCTATTCGCTAAATTCAAGTATCGCAGGCGCCGGGCTCAGCCGGGGGTGTCAAAGCGAAGCCGCCGTCTTGCCCACGTTCGATGCTGTGGGTGAGCGAGTACTCTATAACATTGAATTCGTTTTTCTCCTCTCCCTGGACGGGAAACCGCACTCTAAAAGCGGAGAACACCAAGAGACTGGAAAACAGGAGAACCGCTGCGAAGATCAGTAAGAACCTCAATTTGTTTTTGTTTTTCATCTCTCCTCACATGTTTAATTCAACGGTCGCCAAGGCGATCTGAACTGCTTCATATCCTTTTCGTTCATAGCCAGTTGTCTGCCAGCAGTGACTCGAACGGGCGCTGTTTGGCTGGCTCAGGGTCTCCCATCTCAGGTGGTCATTGCCCCGCGAGTTGAGCGACCCACACTTCATATCCTACCACATTAGACGCCCGTTCGTCCAAAAGGTTCCGCTCACTATCCAGCCCTTCTCCAGGGTGAAAGGAAACCTGTTGCCGTTGCAGAACCCGTGCTGATGGCGCGGGTCCTTTGGGAATATGACCTACCGCGCTTCTTTGAGACATACCATGCGAAGCGCAACCGGTACTTTGGATTATGTGATCGAATAAACGCAATGCCAGAATGGTATGCTGTATGTGGCCATCTCCTGCCTCCAACGCAAAGACTACGATGATACTCGCTCGCGTCCAGAAACACAACCCTGACACGGCGGGTGCAGCAGTTCCGAAACTTTCCTGTTTGGGGGCGCCAAAACCGGGAAAGGCGGCGTGTTTAAGGCGGGGGGGGCGGCAGGGGAGAGGGACGCGAGGATTCGCAGAAGTGGATTTTGAGGCTTCGGAGGGGCACGGGCGCATGAGGGGCCGGCACGCCTGTGAGGCGATAGGGACAGCGTTGCGGGGTCAGGGGTAGGAGTTGGGCGGTGGGGGCTATATGGGCGGTGGCCACCAGTGGTCAAGGCGAAAGCAGGCCGCCATTTGTAGGGCCCAGTAGATGTTGGTGTGGCCGTGTCGAAGGGGAGGCTTCAGATTCCGGGTGATGAGGCAGTGGAAGACGGCATGGGCGATGAAGAGGGGGACAGCCAGAGAGCCAAGATGGAGGTCGGATGGGGATGAAAGTAATGGTCGGCGTGCCAGCGAGTGACCAATTCGTTGAAGCTCTGGTTTTCGATCTGCCACCGGGCATGACCGAAGCGAACCACGGAGGCGGTGGGCACCTCTCCCTGGGACAAGGTAGTGACCCAAGTCCAGTGGTGGGTCTGGACGGAGTGCACCCATTGTTTCCCCATGCGCTCGCGCCCCCTGGTGGATTCCAAAGAGCGGATGACGCGGACAGGATGGAGGACCTGGGGCCAGTAGGTAAATCCCTCGATGTCCCACCACTGGGAGGTGGTGGGGCCCTGCTCGACGACCTGAGGGGGTTGCTGGGCGAAGAGGGCTCGGGCATCGATGAACAGGTTGCGACGCTCGTCCTTCAAAACCATCACCGCGTGCTTGCCATGCCGGCGTAGCAATCTCAACAGGCCGGTTCTGGCGTACAGGGCATCGCCGGTGAGGATGTCAAAGCTTCTGGGGAAGCGGCGCAGGACACGCCGGATCATGCGGGTGGCAGCGGCGACTTCATCTTCGCCGTTTCCGATCAATTCGGCGTCCAGCAGCAAGCGAAAATCCTCCCCCAAAAGCTGGAAGACCACGATACGATGGTAGTATTGGGTGCGTTGCTCTTCACCGAGCTCGATTTGGCGTGTCAGACACTTCTCGCAGCAGCGCTTATAACTCCATCCAATTTCATGGCCATCCACAGCGCCTACCCGCCACCCTCGCATGGGCTTGAGAACCTTGTTTCGCATCAGACGGATGTACAGATGGGCCAGCACCTCCCGCAGGCTGCCGAGATCCATCCGTTCGGAGACATACGCGATCTCATCCACCGAGGGCGCCCGGTGTCCCAACCAACGTTGCCAGGCCGGTTGATGGATGTACTGTTCCAGCTCGTTGAAGCTGCGAAGGCGACACAAAGACATCAGAAACAGAACCGCGGGAAACACCTCAGTGGGGATCTGAGGCTGAGGGCGGCAATCCCTCACCCGCCCCCACTGGTTGTGGAGACCGAATACCTTGTCCGAATAACTCAGAGCGCGACGGACAATGGTCCTTACTCCTCTGACTCCCTCAACCTCCTCCACCCCTCCTCGCTGATCTGTTCCAGGAGGTCCCTGGACTGTTGATAGTTGCCCGCCCAGCGTTGAATCCGTTCCTCCCACGCTCTGGGAATGTACTTCATGCGCCTCTTCCCCTGGCGGGTCTGCCCTAAGTACAGCGACACGTGTTTCTCTCCCTTGACGGCGCATTTGCACCGGGGATTGCCGCACACCCGGGCCATGCGGATGACGCTGCCGTGGACAAAGCCATCCGCATCGGCGATCACCTTGTGGAGCTGACTCCGCAGACTCCGCTCCCTCTTCGACAAACCACCTCGGTGCTTCATGACTCCCTCCAGTTTTCCTCTATGATATTCGTTCGTATATCATATGTCAAGCGAAAAAACAAAAAATGCGAATGCGAATTTGCTCCCAAGGCCCAACAAGCAAAAACAGCCCTCAAATGTCCCATCTATAGGGCTGTCTTGCGTACCCGCTTACAACTATTTTGCTTTTCGGTCAATGTATGGTATTAACGACCGGTGAACTCAACGGGCGTGCCCTGGGAGTGAAGCCTTTCTTGACCGTGCGTGTGGCCTCCTCTCTCAGGGGCACGCCCCGACATCGATGTGCACTGAGGCAGGGAGCCTCTAACCGCGGAGCAGGCAGAGGGCGCAGACGCGGAGAGTGTAGGCGGCGTGACCACTGATGGCCGGTGTTCCTCTGGGATTTCTGCGATCTCAGCGGTTCCGTCGCTCGTCCCGTCATCCATGCAAGACAGGGAAGACGAGGACTCATGGCAAAAGGAAAGAAAAAGCCGGAGAGGCAAGGCAGGAAGGTGAGGGCACTGCGGCGGATCGTGCAGGCTCTCTTCCTGCTCTTTTTCTATTTTCTTCTGATCCTGACGGTTGAACCGTATAAACCGCCGGTGGCGACGAATCTGTTTCTGAGGCTCAGTCCCCTCAACGCTTTTTCCACGCTCATCTCAAGCCGAGGTCTCTTCGCCGGGATCTGGATCGCCCTGATACCGGTGGTTTTCACCCTCATAATAGGACGGTTCTTCTGCGGCTGGGTTTGCCCCATGGGCACGACTATTGACATCTGCGACCATTTCACACGCCGCCTGAGACGGAAACCCTGGAGGAGACAGGATAAACAGGATGAAAAGGACGATCCTGTTGATGCTGTCAAAAACCGAGTCCCCCGGCGAAGTGGGAAGTTTGCCCTGCCTCTCGGCAAGCATGCGAAGTACTACATCCTCATCATCCTCATCCTCTTTGCTATTTTCCAGCTCAACCTCAGCGGCTGGTTCGACCCGATCAGCCTTGCGACGCGGATTTACACCCTCGCCCTTCACCCCTATGCTTATTTCTTGGTGGGGCACGGCTTCGGCGCCATCGGCAATCTCAACCCGCAAGGTCCAATTGACAACGCCCTCCGCGGGCTGCAGCGGTACCTCTTCCACCCGACCGCACCGGTCGGGGGCTTCTACCAGCCGTACTACTTCCAGCACGTCCTCATCGCCCTGATCTTCCTCCTCCTCATCGGTTTCGGTTTGTGGCGGCGGCGATTCTACTGCCGGAACATTTGCCCTCTCGGTGCTCTGTTTGCCCTCCTGAGCCGCTTCTCCTTTATTCGCCGCCGCGTGAACGATAACTGCACCGAATGCGAGATTTGCCTGAAAGGCTGTCGCATGGAAGCTGTCGGCAGCAAGGGCAAAGGGACGATCCGCGGCGAATGTATCGAGTGCATGGACTGCGAGGTCGTCTGCCGGCAGAAGGCGATCTCGTTCTCACCAGCGGGGAAATCAGGCGACTGCTCCGTCATCGAGCGTGTGGATTTCACGAGAAGAGAGGTGATCGGTTCCGTGGTGGGGGGACTTGCTCTTCTGCCGCTTTTCAAGCTCAATCTTCTCACCGAGAAGGAAAGAATGCGAGACATCAAGGGCCCGGGCGAGCCAGTCTCCCTGACCATCAGACCGCCGGGCACGCTCGGCGTTGACGAGGCGCGGAAACGCGGGACGACCGACGAGGAGTATTTCCTCGGCAAGTGCATCCGCTGCGGCAAGTGCATGAAGGTCTGCCCCACAAACGGATTGCAGCCGCTGCTGTTCCAAGACGGCATTCAGAGCTTATGGACGCCGATGCTCGTCCCCAGGATCGGGCACTGCGAGTACGACTGCACGCTGTGCATGGAGGTTTGCCCGACGGGGGCCCTGGGTCATCTGGCGAAGACGAAAGCCGAAAAGATTGATCTCAAGCACAAGTTCGTCATCGGCAAGGCCCGCTTCAATCGTAACAAGTGCATCCCCTGGCGAGCTCTCGACCGCTGGACGCCGGAAACCGAATGGTCAGACGATTTCAACTGCAAGGTCTGCGAGGAGCACTGCCCCGCCCGCGACGAGAAGAACGAGCGGAAGGCAATCGTCATCATCCCATATCCGGTTGAGACGGAATTCGGTCCGCGATCCATTGACCGTCTGGCCGTAGTTGACGACATCTGCATCGGCTGCGGCATTTGTGAAAAAGTCTGTCCAGTCGAGGGCCAGGCTGCGATTCGCGTCTGGCGAACAAACCAGAGAGGTTTCACCACCCCGCTTGGGCGGGGCGGGGCACGCGAAGCGTGAGAGGATTAGACAGGATGATCCTGATAATCCTGTCTAAAAACTGACACAATGGTTGCTACGATTCTGGGAGTCATCGCATCGTATTTGATCGGGGCGATTCCCTTCGGGTATATCGCCGGGAGGATGCTCAAGGGGATTGACATCAGGAAGTACGGCAGCGGCAACGTGGGCGCCACCAACGTCCTGCGAGCCCTGGGCACCGGCCCCGGTATCATAGTACTGCTTCTCGATGGCGGGAAGGGAGTCGCCGCAGTTCTGGCTCTGGCAAGCCTTGTGGCTCGCCTCGGCTCGTCCGTTGATCCCCTTGCGACGAAAGCCCTCTGCGGTGCAGCGGCAATCGCCGGGCACGACTGGTCCGTCTTCTTGCGCTTCAGGGGGGGGAAGGGTGTCGCTACAGGTCTGGGCGTTTTCCTTTCGATCTCGCCACTTCACGCCCTCTGCTCATTGGTTCTCTTCTTCCTCGCGGTTCTCAGCACTCGACGCGTTTCTGTCGGCTCGTTGGTTCTTGCCGCATGCTTCCCTGTTGCCATGCTCATTGCTGGCAAACCCGCATGGTACTCAGGTCTGGGTTTGTTCTGGCTGGTCACTGTGGTATATTTGCACCGCGAAAATATCAGGCGATTGCTGCATGGCACAGAGAGCCGGATCGGACAAAAAGTCCAAGTCTCGCGGGAAGAGCAATGACCAACCAGACAAGGATAGCTGTCCTCGGCGACGGCGGCTGGGGAACGGCACTGGCCATCCTTCTTCATAAGAAAGGCTACGATGTCACGCTTTGGAGCCCCTTTCCTGAGTACGCCGAGACCCTCAAAGAGAAGCGAGAGAATGTAAAATACCTCCCCGGCATCCCCATTCCCGGGGAACTGCCCATCACCTCAGACCTCGAAGAGGGCTGCTCCAGAGCGGCAGTCATTATTCTTGTAACTCCGTCCCATCACCTGCGAAGTGTCTGCCAGCGAGCAAAGCCTTTCATCGGTCCGGAGCACATCATCGTCAGTGCGACGAAGGGTCTGGAGGAGAAAACGTCGCTGCGCATGTCTGAGGTCATTCAGGCGGTTCTTGGAGACGTGAATGTGGCAGTTCTCTCCGGGCCAACCCTCGCTCGGGAAGTGGCCACAGGCCACCCTACGGCTGCCACTGTTTCTTCCACCTCTCCCTCCTTGGCCAGAACCGTTCAGAATATCCTGATGACCGAAACGTTTCGGATATATACGAATCCGGATATGATCGGCGTTGAGCTTGGCGGATCGCTGAAAAATGTCATTGCGATAGCGGCGGGAATCGTTGACGGGATGGGACTCGGCGCGAACACAAAGTCCGCCCTCCTCACGAGAGGACTGGTCGAAATGGCACGCCTTGGTGAGGCAATGGGGGCGGACCGCCGAACGTTCTCCGGTCTCGCCGGGCTCGGCGACCTCTTCACAACAGCGGTCAGCGACCTCAGTCGCAACCACAACTTTGGCTTTCAGGTTGGCCGAGGCGTACCCGTCGAGGAAGCGAAAGCCAGCACCGACATGGTCATCGAGGGAATCCGAACCGCCAAAGCCGCCGCGGAGCTCGCCCGAAAACATCATGTGGAAATGCCTATTGCCACAGAGGCCTATCGTGTAATATATGAAGGAAAGCATCCTCGCGAAGCCATTGCCACGCTCATGTCACGTCCACCAAAACCCGAGCTGGAAGAGGAGCTGGAATAAATGACTACCCCGGACATTCCCGAAAAGCTTTATTACTCCATCAGCGAAGTGAAAAAGATCACTGGAATTGAACCGTACGTTCTGAGGTTCTGGGAAGCGGAATTCCCGACCCTCCGCCCCCGCAAGAACAAAAAGGGACATCGTACCTACCGGAAGAAGGATATTAAGCTCATCTTCAAGATCAAGGAGCTGCTGTACGAGCACAAATACACCATCCCCGGCGCCAAAGAGGTCCTCGCCGGCAGAAAGCCCGCACCGGCGGCAGCCGCCCCTGAAACGCCACAAGGAGGCGGCACCGGCCATACCGAACTCCTCGAACGCATCCACGGCGAGCTGAGCGACCTTGTCGCCCTCCTCGAAAAAGAAAAGGCCGACAATATCTTCGGGGGTTGAACTACGTTGCGCAGCAAATTGGCCGAGGATGTCGCGTGAATTGTGTTGACTGGACGAGACCGGCCGCTGCACGGCCAAGCGCCTTGTCGCAATGTCCGGCGGATGCTGCGGGCCCGCGCTCGCAGCCGTGGGGCTGTCTGGAGCAAAAAGAGCGTCACGGCGAAGCAAGCAACACGGATAAGGAGTTAAAGAGCCAGCCCGATTCCCCTGGATGAACTCTGCCGGCGAATGGACCTGGCGGCATGTTGCCAGCCTAAATTATGACATCTGCCACTGCGGTAAAGTTTGGTCATGATTCATTTTGACCACAGGAGGGTGATCATGATTCGTGAAAGCTATATTGACCGGGGGTTCTGCGACCGCCGAGTGAGGTTGAAGAGCCTTGATGAGATGTTTCGAAAGGAGGCTTGAGGGATGAGAGTTACGGAACAGAGCCTGGAGAACCTGAACAGGAAATACAGGGGATATCTCAAAGGAACGAGGCTGGATGCGTTCTTTGAGGAGTTCGAGATCAAGTTTGCGGCGGGGCACTGGTGCGCGGGAGATTTTGCGGACCGGTTTGCGCCGGTGGGCTATCACAGCGATGATCCGGCGTTCGATTCGGGAGTCGTGGCGCAGGTCAAAAGAGTGGCAGAGGCGGGGATCGAGGGCATCGAGTTCCACGAGCAGCTTTTCATTGACGAGAAGTATAAGAAAGATCCCGCAAAGATCGAGACGGTTCAGGAGGCTCTGGTGAGGTATAAGGTCACGCCCACGAACATGAACACGAATCTCTTCACCGACCCGAAATGGAAGCTGGGGGGTGTGACGAATGCGAATCGCTCCATTCGCCAGGCCGCTCTGCGAGTAGCATTGCAGGGAGTGGAGATAGCGAAGGAAGTCCGCTGCAAGAGCGTTTCCCTGTGGCCGGGATCGGATGGATGGGACTATAACTTTCAGGTCAATTACGGAGAGATTTTCCGGCGGTTTCTGGACGCGTGCGTCAAGATCAATACGAAGGCGAAGAAGTTAGGGCTGCAATTCGGAATCGAGGCGAAGTTGCACGAGCCGCGGGAAGGGAATATGGTAGTATCCACCACGCACAAGGCGATGCTCGCGGCGAAATACGTCAACGAGAAGTGCGGCGGGAAGAATATGGGCGTGTGCATTGACTACGGGCACGAGCAGATGTACTCCAATGAGCCTGCGGATAATCTCTACGTGGGGAAGACGCTCGGCGTGCCGATTGTGAATTTCCACGTCAACAACGCCAAAACGCACTCGAACGATGAGGACAGAGTCACGGGGACAGGAGATAATTGGCGGTTTGTGGACTTCTGCTATGCAGCGATAGATACGGGCTATAACGGATGGTTTGGCGAGGATCAGTTCACGTACCGAATGGGGCCGCTGAAAGCGATGGCGCTGTCAAGGGAGCTTTTCGGGAATTTGATGAAGAAGGCTCTGCTGATTTACGCGAGGAGAGACCGGTTGCGGGAAGCACAGGCTACCGGCGACGCCGGAAGGACAATTGATGTGGTGAAAGATATTCTCATCTGACACGCGAGCGGCGGAAAGCGATTGATTCGATGAAGATAGCTCTGGGACAGATCAATACCACGGTTGGGGCGATCAGCGACAATGTTGATCGGATGATTGCTTACGCAGACCGGGCGAAGGATGCCGGGGCGGATCTGGTTGTGTTCCACGAGCTGTGCGTTCCGGGCTACCCGCCGAAGGAGTTGGCGGCAAGGTGTGAGTTCGTCTCGGCGAATCTGAAGGCGCTCGGCCGGATCGAGGAAGAATGTCGCGGGATAGGTGTGATCTGCGGCTACCTTGACCATGAGGGGCAGGGTGGTCATCGGCAGGTTTATAATGCAGCGGCTTTTGTTCACGATGGTGAGATTGTGGTTCGTCACCACAAGAATTTCCTCTCAGCGTTTACTGGTTTCGACGAACGGATTCATTTCACGGCAGGAAAGGGCGGCGCGGTCGGCGATTTCAACGGGGTGGGCGTCGGGCTAGGAATATCGGAGGACGCCTGGGTGGATAAGGATTTCTGGGAGAGATACCCGAAGAGGAGGACTCTCTTAGGGCGTCTTGTCAAGAAAGGAGTACAGTTGCCGATAGTCATCGCCTCGTCGCCGTTCTGGCCGGGCAAGGCGAAGGAAAGGGAGAAGGCGGCGAAGGCAGTGGCTTCGAGATATGGCGCCCCGTTGGTCTATGTCAATCAAGTCGGCGGGAACGATTCGCTCATTTTTGACGGCGGGAGTTTCGCGGTCGCAGCGGATGGGCGAATTATCGCAAGGGCCAAGCGGTTTGAGGAAGACCTGGTGATCGCTGATCTGGGAGTGACTAAGGCGTGCGCTGCAGAGGAACACGACGAAGCGGAGGACATCCGCAAGGCGCTGATTTTAGGTGTGCGAGATTTTGTCCGTAAGTGCGGCTTTGACAAAGTGATCCTGGGGCTCAGCGGCGGAATTGATTCGGCGGTCACGGCCTGCATAGCAGTCGAGGCTGTGGGCAAAGAAAACGTGCTGGCCCTGCTCATGCCTTCCATGTACTCCTCGCCGGACAGCCTGAGAGAAGCGAAATTGCTCGCGAAGAACCTGGGCGTAGAGCATAGGATGGTCTCGGTTGAACCGATCTATCACGCCTATATCGAGTCGCTGCGGCACGAGTTCGAGGGCTTGCCAGAGGACGTAACCGAGGAGAACATTCAAGCGAGGATCAGGGGGAATCTCCTGATGGCGTTCTCCAATAAGTTTGGACATCTCGTTCTGGCAACGGGAAACCGCTCGGAAGCCATGACCGGATACTGCACGCTCTACGGTGACGCGGCAGGAGGGGTGGCTGTGATTGCAGACGTCCCGAAGACGATGGTGTACAAAATCGCCGAACGATTCAACAGGGAGAGGGAAGTAATCCCCCGCAGTATCTTCAAAAAGGAGCCTTCTGCGGAGCTAAAACCGAACCAGAAAGACGCCGATACTCTTCCTCCTTACGACGTTCTTGATCCAATTCTGGAGGCGTTGCTGGACAAAGGGAAGACGCCGGATGAGGTTGTGGAAATGGGTTATGATCGGGATACCGTTCAGGACGTCGTTCAGCGGATTTATCGCAGTGAACACAAGCGAAAACAGGCCCCGCCTGTTCTGTTCGTCAGCAAAAGCGCCCTCGTGCCAGGCAGAACAAGGCCGATCACTATGGATGTGGGGGACCTCACTTGACGGGACGGCTTTGAGGCGGAACGCACGCGGCGAATTATTGGCTGTGGAAGAATGAAGTCAACAGCAAAGTGAAGTTTTCTTTCGGAGAAGTTGGAGATGTTGTGAAGGCAATTCTGTTGATTGTATGCATGTTCTTAGCGGTTGTGACAGCATCAAGGTGCACCGGCCAGGAGAATCTCCAGTGGCTGACGTGGGATGACAGCAGGGAAGGGACGCCTCCCGAAGTGAATGTTATCGAATCGGATGCAGACAGCACCACATTCGAGGTAATCCTCCACGGCTTTTTCATGGAGACGCTGGAAAGGGAAACCAGTCAAGGGACGATTGAGTTCAGCCGAACATTCCTTCCACGTGATTCCATCTCCAATTACGGGACGACGGTACACGTGGGCGACTCAGAGATCCCGGTCGTCCGACGGTACATTGTGGTTCTGTCGAACGCCGAAGAGGCTACCATCGGCACTGACGGCTATGAGATTGAGGAATCCTCGGTAAACACACTGCGGGGGGTGACGGTCTATCCTCTGCAGACGCCGTCCTCAGAGCAATATCCGCCGTCGGAGTTTGATTTCAAGGAGAAGTTCTACAGGTCAGGCGTTCCCTATCCGTTTGACTATGGCAAGCCTCGCCTACTGAAATTCGACATCGCCAGGTTTCATCACCTGAGGGTGGCGAAGGTAGAGATGTATCCGCTCGTGTACGTTCCGAGAGAGCGGACCCTGTGGGTTTATGGGCACTTCAGAGTAACGGTTGACCATTCAGGGGGAGAGCTTCTTGAGCCACTCCCCAATACCCTCCTATACGATCGAATGTACAGCGAGCTCTTGGCTAACTACGACGCGATCCGGCCCTTTCTGCCGCCCACTCTGGAGGGGCGGCACGGCGATTATCTCGTGATTGTCCCCAACAAGTACCTTATGAAGGTCCTTCCTCTGGCATCCTGGAAAAGGGCGAAAGGCCTCAAGGTCACGATTAAAACCGTGCCCACGCAGATTCCGAACACAGCCGATGACATCAAGAGCGCGATAAAGGATTTCTACGATGAGCATTCGCTGGGCGACGTGTTCGTGTTGCTCGTGGGCGATGTGGAGGACGTGGCGTCACCAGCGTGCGAGGCGTATGAGTGGAATACGCTGACCCAGGATTGCAGCTCAGACATTCAATACGCGAGGGTTGCGGGCGACGACCCGATTCCGGACCTCTTTCTAGGGCGCATACCCGCCGATGACGAAGAAGATGTCGAGCGGGTGATAGAAAAAGTATTGGCTTACGAGAAAATGTCCAGCGACGGCGACAAGGAATGGCTGGGCAAGGCGCTCCTCATTGCCCACAAGCAGGACCATCCGGGAAAATACACCGCCTGCAAGGAATCGGTAATGTCCTACCTGTATTCCTCCTCGACGCCGACTTTCGACACGGTTTACGGAGGGGCAGGCGCGACAAATTCGGACATCAAAAGCGATCTGGAGGAAGGAAGGGGGATTGTGAATTATCGCGGGTATGGCGGGGCTGATTGCTGGTGGACGTGGGGACTGGCAGGGCAAAGCTGGTGCATTAACGCCGACGTGGCCAACCTGACAAATGGGGAGAGGACGCCAATCATCTTCAGCATAGCCAGCCTCGACAACCATATCAGGACCGAGGACTGCCTCGGCGAGGAGTTCCTGGAGCAGCCGCAGGGGGGAGCCGTGGCGTACTATGGGGCGTCGGCGGATGCGGGGTCGGTGCCAAACGATTATTTGGACAAGAACCTCTTCAAGGCTGCGTTCGATCACGAGCTTCACTTCCTGGGCGCAGTAATCAACTGGGCGCAGATCAGAACCATGGAAGAATTCTCAGGCGAGGGAGCGTTTTCGGCGGAATACAACGCCAATATCTATACTTTGCTGGGTGACCCTGAGATGTCCATTCGGACACGCCGGCCTCTGACGTTTGCAACGGTGGAGTATCCGGAGTGGGTGGAGGCGGGTGAGCAGTCCGTCGAGGTCGCCGTGAAGAACGCGAACGGCGGGCCTATTCGGAATGCGCTGGTGACGGTGAGAAAGTACAAGGGTACGTCCGCCTCTCCGGACGTCGAGGCGTGTGGCTTCACAGATAACGACGGGAAGGTGGAGTTCATCATTTCGCCAGCAGCTCGCGGTGGTCTTTCCGTTACAGTGGTAAAGCAGGATTACGTTCCATTTGACGGGGACAAACCATTGCGCGTCATTCATACGGAACGCGACCTTGATGCTGGCACCTTCTCCTTTAGCTGGCAAGTTGAGCCAGGGAAAACTTACGCGGTGTACGTTTCGGAGAAGCTGGGACCAGAGGCAGATTGGGGAGTCCTGGGAATCAGCCTCAAAAAAGAGGGGTTGACTATGACCTTAACGGACGCCGCTGCTGGAACTGTTCAATCGAGGTTCTATAGGGTCATAGCCCAGTGAACAGGATTCCTCGTGCGCGGTAAGCGTATACCAAAGTCAACCAGAGACTCCCTCTTGTGTGCAAAGGGGGTGAAAGAATGGGTGGACGGCAAGGTGTAGCACTGGGGAATATCGGGTTGCATCTCTCCTTGCTACCGTGGGCGGCGTTTGTACTTAGCTTCATTCTGCGGCCTGGCTGAGGTTCTATGATTGGGGTCCTGTTAGGACTCACAGCAGTCTTAGCGACTCCCGTCGCGTTTGTCATCAGCCTTGCGGGGGCGATCGCCAACCGCGGAAGAAAGCACGGAATAGCCGGCGCAATCATCAGTGGGGCGGCCGGCCTCTTCTTTTTTGGATTGCCGATTCTGCTCCATTGGCTCCTCTGACGGGCCCTTGCAAAAGATATTCCCGAAACGACAACGTGATCCTCCTCCTCATCAAACAAATCCTGGCAAAAAAATCTCTTGAGGAAGAAAGGAGGAGGTGTTATACATGGACTAAAGCTACGCAAAATACGCAGTTACGTATAGAACAACCATACACCCTATTCTTGGTCTCCTTACCCGGTCGGCGGGGGAATGAGACCTTGCCCTTGAGGGAAGGTCCTTTTACGGGAAAGGTGAAGCGGAAGTGACTGAAGGACTGAGCATGTCACGTCCGACTCTTCGGAAAACAAAGGTCCCTTTTCCGGAGGAGATGCGGACAGAGCCAATAGACATCTTCGAGGCGTGGTGCAAGGATTGTGGATTGTGCGTCGCCTTTTGTCCCACCGAGGTTTTTGCTTTCCTGGACACGGGAAAAGTCATCGTGAAGTACCCGGAAAAGTGCAAGCAGTGCGGCATCTGCGCCAACTTGTGCCCGGACATGGCGATTCTTCTTTTGCCAAAGAGAAGAGAGGAGAAGTGACTTGAGCCGACGGCGAAAAAAGATGTTTGTCCAGGGAAACGAAGCCGTGGCTCTGGGCGCCCTCGCGGCGGGAGTGAAGTTTTTTGGTGGCTATCCCATAACCCCTTCAACCGAGATTGCCGAGATGCTTGCGGAAGAACTGCCGAAAGTCGGCGGTAAGTTCATCCAGATGGAAGACGAGATCGCCAGCATGGTGGCGATCATGGGGGCTTCAATGGCAGGTGTGAAGTCCATGACTGCGACCTCCGGCCCGGGGTTTTCGCTGATGCAAGAGAACATCGGTCTGGCTGCCATGTTGGAGGTGCCGTGCGTCATCGTGAACGTGCAGAGAGGCGGTCCCAGCACCGGTTTGCCCACGAAAACCCACTCCGCGGACATGATGCAGGCGAAATGGGGGTCTCACGGAGACTACCCCATCATCGGGGTTGTGGGGTCCTCGGTGAAGGAGTGCCTTGACCTGACCATAAAGACGGTCAACCTTTCGGAGCGATACCGCGTGCCTGCTGTTTTCCTTATCGAAGAATCCATGGCGCACATGAGAGAGAACATCGAGATACCTTCCCCCGATGAGGTTGAAACGGTTGATAGACCTGCCCCCACGGTCGGGCCGGAAGAGTATCTTCCCTTCGACGACAGCTTCGGAGATGTTCCGCCTTTCGTGAAGTTCGGGGCGGGCTATCGGTATCACGTGACCGGTCTGACGCACGACAAATCGGGCTTCCCCACCTCAAGACCGGATGAGATCGAGGAATTGATGCTTCGCTTTCGACGGAAGGTGACTGAGGATAAGCCGGGGCTTACTGAAGTCGAGAGCTGCATGACCGATGACGCGGAGGTGCTCTTCTTTGCGTACGGGTCATCGGCCAGAGCGGCGAAGGGTACAGTCAACCTGGCCCGAAAAAAGGGTCTGAAGCTGGGTCTCTTGAAACCGGTTGTCATCTGGCCGTTCCCGAGGAAGTTCGTGGCAAAAGCAGCGGCAAAAGTGAGGCACATCATCGTACCGGAGCTGAACCTGGGGCAAATCGTGGGAGAGGTCGAGCGAGCTGCAAACGGCATGGCCACGGTCCACGGCATCTCCAAGGTGAGCAGCGAGCTGTATTCACCGAGGGAGTTGCTGGAACATGTTGAGCGTATTGTGAAGAAAAGGTCGTGGAAAGCAATCGCGGCATCGGTGGCGAAGTAATTGGGCACGCCGGACGCCGCTTCCAGTAGTTGATGGTGAGGAAATTCGATATGTCGGTAGCACTTCACGATAAGCTGGCCCCAGCCAGGGATTACCTGCGAAAGGACAAGAAGTTCCCGACCGTCTGGTGTGCCGGATGCGGGGCCGGGATTGTCCAAACCGCTCTTCTCACTGTGATCCATGACCTTGGCATACCCCGCGATAGGATCGTATTTGTGTCCGGGATCGGATGCACGGGAAGGATGCCGACGTATGTGGATTTCAACACCATTCACGTAACACACGGCCGAGCTTTGCCATGCGCGACGGGATTGAAGATCGTAGACCCCGACTTCGTCATTATCGCGGCGATGGGGGATGGAGATGCGGCTGCCATCGGCGGGAACCATCTCATTCATGCCGCAAGAAGGAACATTGACATCAATGCCATTGTCGTCAACAACAGCATCTACGGCATGACGGGGGGGCAGTACTCCCCCACAACCCCACTCGGTGCTCGAGCCTCCACTGCCCCCTATGGCTGCCAGGAACCTCCCTTTGACCTCTGTAATTTGACCGCAGGCGCCGGCGGGACCTTCGTCGCCAGAACCACGGTTTTTCACTTCGCCATGATGACCAATCTTTTCAAGAAGGCAGTCGAGCACAGGGGCTTCTCGATGGTGGAGGTGGTCTCCGATTGCCCCACGGGTTACGGGCGGCGGAACAAAATGGGGTCGGCGGTGAAGATGATCCAGTCCCTGAAGGAGAATGCGGTCCGGCTCAAGAACTGGGAGCAGATACCACCGGAGGAGCGCAACGGGAAGTTCCCAATTGGGCTTTTCGTGGAATCGGAGCGGGAAGAGTACACGGCGAGGTATCAAAAAGTCGTGGACAAGGCGACGGCCGCAGCGGCTGCCGGTGAAGGTGAGGAGGAGGAAGTTGCTGAAACGATCGGAAAGGAAGATCGAGCGCCGAAGCTCTCTGGTGTTGTCGGAGTGAGGCTGAGTGGAGCCGGGGGGCAGGGCCTCATTCTGGCGGGGGTCATCTATGGAAAAGCCGCGTCCATTTATGACGGAAAGAACGCGGTTCAGACGCAGAGTTACGGTCCGGAAGCGCGGGGCGGAGCGAGCAAATCGGATATTGTCTTGAGCACCGAACCGATAGACTATCCTCTTGCGGAGAAGCTTGACGTGTTGCTGTGTCTGAATCAGGAGTCCTGTGACAAGTACTTCCCGGATTTGAAGAAAGATGGCGTACTCATTGTGGATTCCCTTCACGTCAAGAACATTCCGACCCCGGTGGCTCACGCGCTACCGTTCACAGAAATAGCAAAGAATGTCGTGGGACGAGTGGTAGTGGCCAACGTTGTGGCGCTGGGTGCAGTTTGCGAATTAACACCCTACGTCTCCCGTCGAGCGTTCGAGGAGGCCCTTCGAAGTACTGTCCCCAAGGGGACCGAACAGATTAACCTTCACGCTTTCGGGGAGGGAATCAGGGCCGCCAGGGAGCTGAAACGGCGCCGTCAGGAGTCATAGGCGGGACTTGGCCGCTGCCCGTGTTGCCCGCGAAAAAAGAAGAAATGGAGCTCGGTGCACCACGCCCTGGGGCGTGGTGCCAAAAGGTGTCACGAAATTCTCTGCGTCTCTGCGTCTTTGCGTTGAAAAGCAGAAGAGTACGGAACGTAGAGGCGCAAAGGCGCGGAGCAGACACCCCATGCGAGGAAGCTCCGAGCACTAACTTTTGAGGAAGGAGGCTTAGGATATGGCGCAACCAAAATTTGTGGGGAAGATCGAGTGGCCGGTGAGCGTGCAACTCGGAAAAGGTCTCGAAGGAGCTATCACCAACGAATCGGAGATCGGATACGTTGATGGACAGAAGGGGTGGCTGGTCTATCGAGGGTATAACATCTTCGATCTGGCGGAGCATTCGACCTTTGAGGAGACAACCTACCTGCTCCTTTTCGGTAAGCTCCCCACGCAACAAGAGCTGGACGAGTTCAAGCAGAAGCTGGTCAGTTACCGGCCAATCCCCGGAGAGGTCATTGGCACGCTCAAAGCGATCCCGAAGGATACTCACCCCATGGCGGCTCTGAGGACTGGAGTCTCTGTACTGGGATGCTGCGATCCGGACGCGGACAAATGCACCATCGAGAGCGAGACAGAGATTTCGATCAAGTTGGTTTCTCAAATGGCGACGATAGCCGCGGCGATCGCAAGAATTCGGAAGGGAGAGGAGCCTGTTGAACCCGATCCCGGTCTCGATCACACGGCGAACTATCTGCTGATGACTAACGGCGAAAAGCCGGACGAGTTGATGGAGAAGGTGATGGACGTGGCGTTGATCCTGCACGCCGATCACGGGATGAACAACTCCACATTCACCACCATGACGATTCACTCCACCCTTTCGGATATGTACTCTGCGATTGTGGGGGGCATCGCCAGCTTGAAGGGACCGCTTCACGGAGGAGCGAATGAGCGGGCTCTGGCAGACCTGCTGAAACTCGAAGATGAGGAGGCCGCGTCTCGGTTCGTCAAGGAGTGTATCGCCCAGAAGAAGAAGATCATGGGATTCGGCCACCGCGTCTATAAGGCCTACGATCCCAGAGCGAAGATTCTCGGCGAGTACTCCCAGGAAGTGACCGAGAAGAAGGGAATGGGCCATCTGTACAGAATCGCGAAGAGAATCGAAGATGAGGTCATCGCCGCTTACGGCGCCAGAGGGATATTCCCGAACGTGGACTTCTACTCGGGAACGATCTACTACGCGTTCGGCATCGAGCCAAAGATGTTCACTCCCATTTTCGCGGTGAGCAGGATTTCCGGATGGTGCGCTCGCGTACTGGAATACCTCCCCGTGAACCGGATCTTCCGTCCGCGGGCGGAGTACGTGGGGACCATGGAGGCCGAGTACGTGCCCATGGACCAAAGATAGGGCCGAGGCCGCCGGGGGCAGCGGTCCCTGCACGTGGCTGACGAAACATTGGAGTTTCCGTGGAGGGCACGGAGTGGCGCCGACCTTGACCCGTGCCCTTCGCGTACCCTTGTCCTGAGAGATTCGCTAAGCCGGAAAAGAGGTCTACCATGAAAATCAAGTACCTTGGGCATGCAGCATTTGTTCTGACGTCGCAGGGGGGCACGAGAATTGTTCTGGACCCTTATGAGGCGGGGGCTTACGGGGGGGCCGTTGGCTATCCTCCCATTGACGAGACAGCGGAAATCGTTTTGCTCAGCCACGACCATCCAGACCACGGATACGCCCAGGCCGTGAAGGGGAGGGACCGAAAAGTGATTTCCTCCCCGGCGACCACCTCGGTGGGAGAGATCAATATCTCGGGCGTGAGCACCTTCCACGATGAAAGCCAGGGGTCGGAAAGAGGCGGCAACATCATCTTTACGGTCGAAATGGATGGTCTGAAAGTGACTCATCTTGGCGACCTGGGGCATCCTCTCTCCGAGAAGGAGGTGGCAGAGATTGGTCAGCCGGACGTTCTCCTTGTTCCCGTAGGGGGATACTTCACCATTGACGCCTCGTCCGCCTCAAAGATCGTCGAGAGGCTCGCGCCCCGCATCGTCATCCCCATGCACTACAAAACGGAGTGCTGCGGTTTCCCCATCGCTCCCATTGACGGGTTCCTCCAGGGGAAAGAGAACGTCAAGAAACTCGGTCAGGAAGTGGAGGTGTCAAAAGAGAGCCTGCCCGAAGCCGGCGAAATCTGGGTGTTACAGCACCCAGCGCCTTAGACGCCCCGGCGAGCAGTTGCAAAATGCCGATATAAGAGAGGCTCATTCTGAACTTGTGCGGGTCCCCCCGGACTTTCTTTCCTCTAACACACTGGCAAATAAGGAATTGTGAATAAGAAGGCTAATTCTTTGCATTCTTGCTCCCCCTTATTATATCTGTATCTAAACAGGGGTGATGCAACAAGAAGCTCGCGCTCCCATGCACAATAATTCGGAAACAGACACATTTTGAATGTGTTGCTGGTTGATCGACCGTTGACCGGACGAGGGCACGGAACATTTTTCCGTCCCACAGGTCGCATTCCCACCATCTGTGGCGAGATTACCAACACAGCCGATGAGTTGTCACTACGAGGAGGACAAGAGCTTCACAGGTGTTGAGGGCTTCAAGCCGATCTTGAATCCTGCCATTTGGCAAGACTGGCCCAGGAGCTTGCCTGGGAATCGTCGCCAGGCGGGCACCGAAATCAGTCGTCCCGCAACGATTCAGCTTCTAAAGCAAGAGCTTCCGCGATCCCCTCTAACGGCACTTTCCTGATGACGGTGCCTCTTTTGAAGAGCAGCCCGTGTCGGGCCCCCAGCGCCACCCCGATGTCCGCTTCCGCAGCTTCACCGGGGCCGTTTACCTCGCAGCCCATCACCGCCACCTTGATCGGCAGGGTGCTCGCCGAAAACTTCTCCTCGACCTCCTCCACCAGCGAAATCAGGTCCCCGTTGCACCGCCCGCATGTCGGGCAGGACACAATCACCGGCCCGAAGCTCCGCAGCCCAAGCCCCTGAAGAATTCGCTTGGCAACTCTCACCTCTTCGCGAGGATCACCGGTAAGGGACACCCTTATCGTGTCCCCGATCCCTTCCATGAGAAGATGTCCCAATCCCATCGCTGACCTCACCGCCCCCACAGACGGTGGCCCGCATGCGGTAACCCCGATATGGAACGGATAGTCGCACCGCTCCGCCATGATCTCGTAAGCCTTCACCGCCTCCACTACATCCGAGGCCTTCAGAGAGATGACCACATCGTGGAAATCCTCTTCATTGAAGAAACGCAGATACTCCACCACCTTTTCAACCATCGCTCTCGCCATCCCCCGCGACCGGACTTCTGACTCTCGACTGTGCCGAAGAATCGAACCCGAGTTCGCCCCGACCCTGATCGGAATCCCTGCCGCTCTGGCCTTTTGGATGACCGCTTTGACGTGCTCTCCTTTTCGCAGATAGCCCGGATTGATCCTGAGCTTGTCCACTCCGCTGTCAATGGCCTCCAGAGCCAGGCGATAATTGAAATGGACGTCGGCGACCAGCGGTGCATCTGTTCGCTTACGAATCTCGCCAAGTGCGCGAGCCGCATTTCGCGTCGGCACCGCCAGCCGGACGATCTCGCACCCCTCCTCAAGCAGGTTCTCGATTTGCCTTATCACCGACTCAACATCACCGGTCGGAACCTTGGTCATGGACTGGATGGAGATCGGCGCACCACCCCCCACGAGAACCCTCCCGACCTTCACTTGCCGGGTCTTCCTGCGAACGATTTTAGTCTCAGACTCGTGCGCGGAACTGTCCATGTTATCCTCCCTGAGAATAACGCACCGAACTATTTGAGAAAGGCGGAAAACAGCAAGACGACAGACAACAGCCACAGGAACGGCCAACCCGGCAATGTCGCGGGGAACGTGCACTTGTGCCGCGCCCTTTGCCTTATCTGCATCCTCTGCGGTTAGCATTCGTGTGATGCGCCAGCCCGCTCGATTCCATCATGCTTTCGTACCCCGCTTCTGTCAACCCTGTAAACGGTTCTGCAGCTCTGGGGAAGAAGGGGCCATACGGGAGGCGGTCAAGGCATTTGAGACACGGACCGGGGGTGTGGGCGAGCGGAGAGCGTACGGGCTTGTAGCGCTGGGGTGCAGCGGTTATAATGGCAGCGGCTTGCGGCGAGGCCTGGAGCATGCCCCAGCGGAAGACTCAGGAGGTATCGAGGCGGATCTGACAGCGTGCGGCTCGGAGGAAAGTCGCGCTTGAGGGCCGGGGCGAGTCTGGCGAAGGCTTTGAGTTCGCAATCCTGTTTGACTTTTTCGTACACAGACAGCGTGGCGGGGTTGGCGCCATGGGGCTGTGGCGTAGAGACCTCGGCGGCAGGATTCTCGATGAACTCGGTGCCCACGGACAGGGCTAAGCCGCAGGGGGCGACCAGCTTGGCCTCCAGGAGGGGATGGAGATAAAGAGTGGTGCTGCCGCAGCGGTGGGTGAGGCACTTTTCGCAGTGGCGTTTGTGGAAGAGGAGGAAGCCGGTGCCGTCGATGGCCACGACGAAGTGTCCAAGCAGGCGAAAGGCATCGAGGGCCTTCATCCGGATGAGCCGGCGGACACACCGAGTTCGGAGTTGGGCGAAGGAGCCGGAGCCGACATGGCCCAGAAAGTGGTTGAGGGTTTTGTGCACGGGCAGCGAGTCCTGCTCGGTGCCAGCCAGGCGATTGGCATTGTCGAGTACCTGCAGCTCGGGATCGCGCAACTCGTAGTCCAGTTGGCGGCGGCTCCCTAACTTGAAACAGAACAGAAGTAAGCCCCACCAGGTGAGGAATTTCTTGTCATAGCGGATGAAGGGCGCAAAACGCGTGTCCGGCAATTGGTTGAGCTGGGCATTGAAGGCGGGCCAGAAGTGCCGAACCGTTTTCACGAAGGCGCCACCCAGTCCTACGACCTTCCCGCCCGGCGCTTGCGAGCGCGGACATGGGTCCTGATCTGGGCGATGGCCAGTTGCGAGATTTCCCGAGTGAGACGCTTGAGCCGACGGTGTTCCTCTATCCATCCTTTCGCCTCCTCGATGAGATCCAAGGGCACGTAGACCGTACGGGTCTTGCCCTTCTCCTTGTAGGTGATGTAGTGGCCGGGGTGCTTTTCCCCTCGCTGGCAACGGCAACCGGGGCGACCGCATTGCTTGCGGATGATGACCAGACTGGCGGCCAGGACGGGACGAGTGGCCTTGAGCTGCTTGACTCTGGCCTGGCAGAGTCTTCGGATCAGAGTGGGATGCTTTGGTACCTTCATCTTTCCCTCCCGGTGGAAAGGGTGGTCTTTTTCGGAAAAGTATCATAACTTATCCGATAATGCAACAAAAAAGGCCCGTGCGAAGAATTTTTCCTTCCGCACGAGTCAATCTCGGCTACCCGGCCGCTATTCCGCCCTCTATACTTGCCCCAAATCGCTATCGAAAGGTGCGAAGAATTCTTTGTTCCTCAGAGCTGTCCGCACGGCTCCATTTTGGTGGCATGTCAGGCGATGCTTTTCCGTTGCCCTCATGCGGACCCTTTGACCGCTGGGAAAGGGCAGAATCTTACCCTGCCGGGCTTCGGCCAGCATCACCGTCAGACACCGGCTTCAGTCGGTGGCCGCTGACGAGGGTTGGTCCCCTTCTGGAGCCGGGCTTCAGCCAGAACCTGCCACGCGACCACAGCCACACACGTGGGCTCGGGCAGCTCCGGGAATGCTGCATGTCATGCGTTGCCCATCTGCTAACCCTAACCGTTCGGGCAACAGCGGCCACATTGTCCAGACCGGCGGCCGCCCTGCCGGGTGTTTCGGCTCGATAACTGGGAGAACTTTCTCGTTGAAGTCACAGGAGATTCCCCAGAAGTGGGCGGGGGGGGCGACGTAACCCGTTGGGAGCGGGGTAGAAGGCGAAGATACCCGGTGTGAAGGCCGCTTTTTTGACGAAAGAATAAAAAAAATTTTTTTTCTTGACTTGGCATGGGGTTTGGTGTCAAATGAAAGTGCGATATTTTATAGGGAAAGGTTCCAGTTTTTCTAAGTAGGTTATCATGAGACACAACCGGCGTGGCTTCACGCTTATTGAACTCTTGCTTGTTGTCGCGATCATTTCCCTTATCCTCACGCTCACCGTACCTGCTCTGGTGACGGTCCGGCGGCAGGCCCTCATCCTTCGCTGCCAGAACAACATGCGCCACATACACGCCATGGTTCTGGCATGGATTCCCGAGCACGACCGCCTCGTACCGTATCTGTTCCCGGAGAGTATGCTGGATCCCGAACACAGGGACACTTTGGGGACGCAGGCTTCCGTACTGGCGGACATCGTTGAGAACAACAGGGCAATCCTCAAGTGCCCAGCGGATATCGGCTACGGCGGTGTGGACTACGGCCTCACCGCCGAGGGTGTGACATGCTTTGCACACCTGGGGCAAAGTTATGCTTACAACAACACCTTCTACACAGACCCGCCTCCGGGTTACGAGGGACGACCGATTCCGATGGCGCAGCTCGATGACCGGGACAACCAGATCATCATGCTGAGTGATTTTTCTTCCGTCTGGCACGGCTCCCCAGGCTCCGATACAAAAAGCTCGAAATACTTCCTCAACCTCATGTTCTTCGACGGGCACGTCGTGGGCAAGGAGTTCGATTCCGACAGGCAGGCGAAGACCTTCCGCAGCGAGCACAGCCGCTGGTGGTAATTGCCCAACCTTCCTTTCCCCTTCACCTCGCTCTCTCATTTTTGCATGGCTTTTTCAGATTTTGGTGTCCGCCTCTGATCCTCTCTCACTTTGATACACGAGTTCCCACGTGGCTCTTCTTCTCAGTTCCTTCTTTCCCCCGAAATGAAGGAACGAAGAGCTTTCCCCACGCATTCTGGTTAAGGTTCCCTTTTCGAGGTCGAAAGAGAGAACCCCCTCAACCTTCCTCGTTCTTAACGGTTTCAGTCTCAACGATGTTGGTCTCTCGGTTTCTCCCAGCTCGCCGCCAAATTCGATAATCGGCTGACCGTCTGAAACTTCCTTGAGCGTGTAGTTACAGGGATAGATCAGTTGCCCGCAGAGTATCGGGAACGGTCCTCTGTCCGCCGACCATTGCTCGCCGATTTGTACCGCGTGGCGAGGGAAAGACACCCCAAGCCCTAATAGACTTCGCGGCTTGTGCGACATCTCCCGCAGAAGCCGCTCTAAGGGCTGCTGCTCCTTCAACGAGAGTTCCCTCAGAGCCTGCCTGTAAATGGATGCGAGACCGCTTATGCTCAGGATTTCTCCCGATGGGGCCTGTTCAACCTCGATCTTCTTGCCTACCAGGAAGACAATTCCCCGCATCTCCAGCGGGCAGCGGCTCAAGTCCTCGTCATGCGCCGAATCGTACGCTACAGATTCCTGTCCCGGCGCCGAAATCGCGACGCTCAGTCTATCAATGACCACCGAGATTCTCGCTACTCCGTCAGGGAAGACCTCTAACACCCTTTGGGTGAGCTCCGCCTCGTGCTCGACCGATAGCGCTGTGGCGTCATCGCCCAACGCCCGCGACGAAAAACTCGTCCGAACAAGGTATCGCAGTTCCTGACCCGGCGAGAACTTGTAGCCGAGAAGGTCGCCATCCGCAACCTGCGGCAAACCTGCCTCCCGCATGGGAAGTGCACGGCAACCGCAGATCAAAATCAAAGCGATAACCAGTGGTGTTGCTCTCCTCATACTGCGCATTACCTCAAATTCTCCCGGCGGTCTCTGCGTCCTGTGCGGTTGCTCTTACCCCCGTAGGGGGAGACGCCGCTCGTCGAGCTTGACAGCAAATCTCAACGAGAACTCTCCTTCAGGCGCAGGTTCTCGAAAAGGTACAAGCCGCTTTTGCCTGGCGCGACGATGTCCATGTCGCCATCACCGTCAATGTCCGTCACGGCCTCGTACAGTCCAAAGCCCGCTTTCGTCCCTTGGTCAATGACGTGCTTCTCAAAACCCTTCTTTTGCGGCGACCACTTGTAGTAGCAGACGATCAGCGGATCGTTTCCACCCGGATCGTGCCCGCCGTGAGCGCGATAGCGCTTTCCCGTGACCGCTTCTGGCTTCCCGTCGCCGTCGAGGTCCGCAAGGATGATGGCGTGCGCCTGCGACCAGCTCTTGTCAACTTCGTGCTTGGTCCAGGTTCGTTTTCCGTCGGCAGCCTTGCCTTGCTCGAGCCAGAAGACACCGTAGTTATGTCCCATGCCCCAGAAGATGTCCGCCAGACCGTCGCCGTTGAAATCGTGAACCGCGACAGGAATGCTACAGCCGCCAAGGTTGAATTCCTGATGGAGCACCCATTTCCCTTTCCGGGGATCGGGCGGCGCTTCATACCAGCCGTGGGATGCCACAATGTCACCGCGACCGTCGCCGTTCACATCGCCGAATCCTATCCCGTGCCCGCCTCTCTTCGGGTCAACCACATGCTTCACGAGAGTCGCTTTCTCCCCCTCCCCCACTCTCTCGTACCAGGCGGTCATCCGCGACAGGTTCGGCAAAACGTCCGTGTTTCCATCTCCATCCACGTCGCAGGCTATCGCGGTCTCTATGTTCCCCGGGTTCTCAACCACGTGCTCCTTCCAGAGGCCGCCCTTCTTCCCAGGATTCTGGACCCACGACAGCTTCTTTGAGAACCACGTTACCGATACGACGTCCATCCATCCATCCTTGTTCACGTCCATGGGAACTGCGGCGAAATCGTCGAGGTACTCGGAGACGACCGGTATCTCGCGCACAAAATGTTTCTTCCAGGTTGGTCCCTCGTACCAATACTTTCCAGAGAAAATGTCGAGAACGCCGTCCCGGTTGACATCGAGCACACCCGCGCTCTCGCAAACGGATTCCGCATTGATGATATGTTTCTTGAAAGCCACTGATCCGATCGCGGCGTGGGTCAGGGAAAACAGGAGTCCGGCAAACACCAACATAATGAGTAGTTTCTTCACGTCGCACCTCCTTGTTTTGGTTGGTTGCTCGTATATGGGGAGCCTGTTCTTGCTTGCGCTCCTACTTATACCAAAAGTGATCGGATGCGTCACCATGCCAAGAATGGGGGCTGCCACAGGGCCCGGGCTTGCCGTGAGTTCAGAGCGAACAGCGCCATGGGAAAGCACCGTGTGAGCGCGGGAGGATAGCGCGATCGGAGGGTTCGATAAAAAAATGGAGCGTAGGTGAAAATCCGGGCCTTTCCAGGCCTTTTGGGGCACGGTGAATTGGTGATAAGTTGCGATAGCAAAGGGAGATAGGGTCAGATTCCCTGGCTGCGCAAAAGGCCCGGGAGCCTGGCATTTTGCCGGGCACGGCGCGGTGCCCGGGATGCGAAACAGGTCATAAAGAAGCGAAAAGGGGCGAAATCGTGTGAGAAATGGGGCCAAACGTTGCATCTCTTTCTCCATGAAAGGATTGTGGAAGCCGCCCGCCTTTTTGACAGGATTATACACGATTGACGGGATTTTGTCAATAGGCGGAACCGCAGAGGACGCGGAGGAGGAAAATGGGAACCGCAGAGGAACGTGGGTTGGGGGTGGTAGGCTACTGGGTTTTCTGTTTGACCAGGCGGTTTTCCTTGCCTGCCGGCGTGCCCGGTGAATGCATATAGTATCTGCCGCCGTAGCGTACGACGATCTTAAAGTTGAGCTCTGCGTAGGGGCTCTTGCCGAGCTTCGGCATAGGTGAGTGGCTGACGAAGCCGGTGACGAAAACGATGGTCCTGTTGACGGCGACGGCGGGATATTCATGCCCCTGGAATTTGACCAGGAAGCGACCCTCAGGGGTCTTGGTGATTTCAAGAGAGAGCGGGTTTTCGGCTGACCTTGGGGCAGCGTATTTGCCCACGAATTCGTCATAGTCTTGCGCGTCCGGGTGCCTGCCGGGGCCGGGTTTTAAGGACAGGTCCTGTCGGTTTTCGGTATAGGCGGATTTGAAATCGTTCCAGATGGCTCGGATGTAGGCTTTGCTGGCCTCGTGCCAATCCTCATTTTCGAGTTGCCAGTTGATCGTTCCTTCCAGCTCTCGGAAGATGTCTTGAACGTCGCGTTGCGAGGCGTGGGAGTCGGATACGAACAGGGCGAAGGCGGTTGCGAGTAAGATGTATCTTGTTTTCATCGGTGTACCTCCTTGTTTGGAACCGCGGAGATGGCAAAGGACAAAGAGCTAAGTTGTCGCCGGGCTTTAGCCGGCGCGGATCTTAGACACGGGCTTCAGCCCGTGTTTTCAGCGACGTCATAACATTTGCCTGAGCCGCCTTGAGGCGGGCTTCTCGATCAGGTGCTTTAGCCATCTTCGGACCTTCCGGCCTCGGACTTCTGCGATCCGGGGCGAATTTCCTGAAGCGTTGTTCGCTCGAGGCGATGGCGGATTGTTCCCTTTGCGTGGTGTTGGTTCTGGTCCTCGACATATTCCAGGACGAACCGCAGATTTCTCCGGCCGAAGCTCACGACGCCGAACCCGCGCTGCCAATATAGCGCTTTGAATTTCCTTCGCTTGTTGATTTCTCTGGATGATGCGCCTTTGAGGTCGCCCACCAGATCGCTGATGTTGACGAAGGGCTCGATGCTGAGGGCGAGGTGGATGTGGTTTTCCGTGCCGCCAACGCCGTGGAGACGAATGCCTTTGGTGCGAGTGCAGCGCTGGCGGATGAAGTCGTGGGCGGCTCCTTGAACGTCGTCCTTGAGGAGGCGAAGGTCGTTCTTGGTGTGCCAGGTGATGTGGAGGAAGATGTCATGGAATACGTGATCGGACATGGACGAATCCTTTGATCGAGAAGCCCGGCTAAAGCCGGCTCCTTTCAAGAATCTACTGGTTCTGCCCACCACCGACTAAAGCCCGTGGCTAAAAGAAGGCTGCCGCCTAAAGCCCGGCAGAAAAACTTCTTGATCTCGTCGTGCTGAGCCCTCGCCAATCGCCATCGTACCAGAATCGCAGTGAAAGTGGAAATGGATAACAGCACACTGAAGCCGGCCCCGTTGAGGAAGCCTCGTCCCTCCACATCACGATTCCCCGCCTTCTCTGCGACCTCTGCGGTTAGGCTTTTCGGGTTTGGAGAATTTGCCGGCGGGGCCGCCGGCGGTGAAGAGGATGGCGTAGCGCGTCGGTCTTTTCACTGTCACCATGAAAGCGGGGTGGTCTCCAGTGGCGGTGTGTGGTAAAACCGTCCTGACGCCAAGACCAGGGCGGGTGACCAAACCAAGGGGTCACTGATGTGCCCCAAACCAAAGAAAGGAGTACCACCCCATGAAAGTGTACATCGGACTGGACGTTCATGGCAAGCAAACAGTGTACGTGGGTGTGGCTGCGTTTCAGGGGTATCCGATTCCTGTCGCCGGGATTGCTGGTTTTGTTGCTTGGATTTCGCTTCTACCATCCGGAGAGATTGCCTTGGGCCCAGTTGGCCTCTCGCGTGGGCCTCACGAAACCGGTCGCACGGGGCAAACCCCAACCGCTGGAGTGCTGAAGCTTTGCTTCAGTCCCGCCGTGGCGGGAGAGCGCTGCTCCCGCACTCCAAGGGGAAGACTCCGGACAGGATAACAGGATGGGCGGACCAGCCGAGAAACCCTCTTGTCCTCTCCAACTCCCATCTCCCGGGTCCCGGAGGGGGATGTGATGGCGACGTACCTGTGGCCCCCTTTGCAGTGCTGAAGCCGTGCTGTCGCACTCCGAAGGAGTATCTGCCCTTCCGCCGGGGATGGGAGGAGGCCGGAGCATACTCCGAAAGGGGGCCACGGCGCCCCGCCGGTCAACATTCAGGGGCAACACGTCCATGCTACTACAGGCCTTCATTCCTCTTCCGCTGCTCGGCACACCCTGAAGCCCAACCCCCACACCATCCCTGCCACTCAAATGCAGCCGCACCCATCGCTTTGCCAGCGAGCCAGAAGCTTCTGGCCGCGAGGGCATGCTAAAGGAGGAAGAGGAGGTGAGGCAGAGGGGGGAGGGATCGGCAGATTCGCAGGGGTGGATTTTTGGGGTCGGAAAGGGAGGCATACGTGGCCAGCCTTGTCAGCCTGGCGGTGGCGTAAAAGTTGGGGGTTAGGAATGGGAGTTACGCGAGAGGAGAGCTATGCGGGCGGCGGCCACCAGTAGTGGACACGCAGGCAGGTGGCGATTTATTTAGTCCGGTAGATGGTGGTGTGGCCGTGTCGAAGGGCCGGCTTGAGGTTACGGGTAACGAAGCAGTGGAAAACAGCATGGGCGATAAAGAGGGTCAGCCAGAGAGCCACGATGGTGATGGAAGTAATGGTCGCAGTGCCAAAAGGTGACCGGTTCGTTGAACCCCTCATAGGCCAGAGCGACGGAGAATCCCGGTTACTCCTGTCGGTCGCTAAGCTTGCTCCACGCCTCCTCGCTGATCTGCTCTAAGAGGTCCCTGGCCTTCCGCTAGTTCACCGCCCAGCTTTTGATGCGTGTTTCCCATGCCTTAGGAATATACTTCATGCGAGTTCTTCTCCTGCGGGTCTGCCCTAAGTACAGCGACACGTGCTTCTGCCCCTTGTTCGCGCACTTACACCTCGGGTTGCCGCAGGTGCGGGCCATGCGGATGATGCTGCCGTGGACAAATCCGTCTGCGTCAGCGATCAACCTATGGAGTCGGCTCCGCAGATTCCGCTCCCTCTTCGACAAGCCACCTCGATGCTTCATGAGCACCGTCCCTCTTTCTTTCAACATATATCATAATATATCAAAATCAAGCTCCCAAAAATGCGAATGCGAATTTGCTCCCAGGACTCAACCGCCAGAAAACATCTCCACCATGCCCCATCTACCGCCCCCTCTTCCTGGCCCGCTCACCATCTTTCGGAATCGCTGGCAGTTGAGAAACAGACTTTGAATACAAGGCTTTTCTTGCTATACTTCAGAGAAACTTGGCACTGGGGAAGTAACGCCCGACGAGATCTTGATATCGCTTCCGTCAGGTGCGGACGATCTCATCACACGCTTTTACCACCAAATGCGCCTGTAGCTCAGGAGGATAGAGCACGGGATTCCTAATCCCGGGGCCGCAGGTTCGAGTCCTGCCAGGCGCACTTTTTCTTGCGCAATGAATTACATCAACTTTTCTCGACTGGCCGGCCCCGCGTCTGGACGCAAGTTGGACGCATTTTAGACGCTTTTTCCTTCACTTCACCTGGCCAACGGTCTATCCTTGGGGCAGACACTTCCAGGATTGAGAACTCCAAAATCACCGTCAGAAAGCACCCCAATTCCCCCTACTGGTATTACGACTTCTGCTTCAACAAGCGCCGATACAACGGCACTACGAAGCACACTTCAAAAGTCAGACCGCAAGAATATGAACGTTGACTGATACACCAGCTTGAGCACGGGAGCGACCTGTTTTTCCGCTCGCCTTTGATGACCGACCTTGTACCGCAATACCTGGCCTGGCTTGAAGGCAACAACAAGTCAAACGAGCATATAGACGTGTCACGGCGGGTCTTAAACAACGTCCTCCGGCGAATGAGGGGCGTAAAAACCGCCGAGGACATTACGCCGGCGAAAATACAAGACTTCAAAACGGGGCGGTTGAGAGAAGTCTCTCCACATACGGTCAATTTGGAGCTTGGATATTTAAAGGCTTTTCTCAAGCGCTGTGTCAAAGAGGGTTGGTTCCGAGAAATGCCCGCTGAGATTGAGCAGATCCAGGCGCCAGGGCCAGGGCGACTTGTTCCTCTGTGTGAGGACGAGATAAACCCCTTCCTGGACGCCTTGAAACCTCGGGCAAGGGAAGCCGCCAAGTTGATCCTTCTATGAAAGCGGGTGTCAAGGGCAATGTGGGAGGTATTTATATCATGATTTTTCTCCGTGCGTGGGGTTGAACAACCGGTTCCCAATTCGCTGGGTGCCTGCTCCAGTTCCCTCCACCCATCTATTCGAGGTCTTTCGCCTCAGATCATCGTTCGGATGGCGGCGCCGCACACAGTCGAAAGACCTTTCCGGCCAAGGATAACAAAGAGGTCGCCGCCCACACCATGGGGAGTCCTGGAAGTCAATGTTGTTTCGTCAGCCCATAAGGTATTCTTCTTCCCTTCGCTGTTTGCACCGGGGTTGGCTTGCCTCGAGCGACACTGTTCGTTCCTCAGGCCACAACGAATTGTTCGTCCGGCTTCTTGAGTCGCCAGTAGTAGGTCCTGGTCCGAATGCGTTCTTCCTCCACGACGTTGAGCTGGGTGACGTCGAAGTCCTCCCTCTTTCTCCACATGGCATAGAGGATGCGGGCGAGACGCTGCGCAATGGCCACCACCGCCTTTTTGTACTCCTGTCTGCCGCAGATCCTCTGCCAGTAGGGGTTGAGGGGATGACGGGGTCGGGCCGCATGCTGAGCGGCCTCGCACCCTGGCCGAGGCCCAACGGGCAGGCAGCATGGCCCGCAGCTCCCCAGAGCCTCGCTTGGTGATATGACCATGCCGCTGCCTGTCGCCGGTGTCATAGGTCGAGGGCACAAGCCCAATGTAGCTGACCACCCGTCCCCGCCACGGCGGGGGAAACCGCTCCGGGGTTGCCAGCACCGCAATGTACGTCGCGGCGGTGATCACCCCTACATCACGCCTGCGGCGTGATCTCCAATCGCCTCCGCGTTTCCTCAAAGGGCCGCAACGCGGTCTTCAACTCCTCTTCCAACGCAAGTACTTTCTCCCGAGCCAGGCTCCAGAGGTCAGCGTGCATCGCCAGGTAGCACCGCGCAGGCTCCCCAGCGGGGTTCTGGAGCAGCGTTTGCCAAGCCCGGCCGGTCTTCAGGGAAGTTGCTTGCAGTCCTTGACCCACGGAGCGCAACAAAAACTTCGCGGCGTTCACCTGACTGGTGCGCACCCTCACAAAGTGCCCCGCGGCACGCGGGGGAGAGAATCTGGCGCAGCCCCGCAGAAGGGGGGGTCCGACTTCTGGTTGAGCCGCCTGGCTTTCTGCCTCACCTCCCTGGCATCAATCGCCACCGGCCTGATCTCCAGACCGGAAAGCAGACGCGCGACCCACATGGCCTGCACGCCCGTCTCCAGTCCGATCTTCGTCCCTTCTGGGTCCTCCAGCGTTTCCACCAGATGACAAAAGCCCTCTGCCGTCGTGGCTACCTTCCCCTGCCTTACCATGTTGCCTGCCTCATCCTGAGCCACATACACTGTTTGCTTGCCATGAACGTCCAATCCGATGTACATTGTCATTGGGCTGTCACTCCTTTCTTTGGTTTGGGGCGCACGACGCGACCCCTTGGGTTTGATTCACCCCGCCCCAGGCGGGGTTATGCCACACACCGCCATTGGAGACCACCCCGCTTCCATGATGACAGTCCGGACTCTTCTGCTTGGAGTGCGGGAGCAGCGCTCCCGCCATCGAAGGCTGAAGCAAGGCTTCAGCACTCCAAAGGTCGGAGTTCGCCTCGTGTGACGGGCTTCGTGCGGCCGACGCGGGAGGCTAACTGGGCCCAGAGCAATCTCTCCGGATGGCAGAAGCGAAGTCCAAGCAACAAAACCATCAATCCCGCCGACAGCAATCGGATACCCTTGAAACCCACCCACCCCCAATGTCGCTGCGAAGTTGACATATTCCTGGCACTGCCGTACTTTCTCAGGAGTAGCCTTACCGCAGAGATCGCGGAGCCCGCAGACTCGGTGGCTCCGGCAACCGAACTTCTCTCGGACTTTTCTATGGTTCAACAGTCACCGCTGGAGGCGACCCATGGAGAATTTACCAGAACGGATTGAGGATTTCGAAAAGCGGAGCGAGCGCTTCTTGGAGGAACTCTGTGAGGAGTACTACCGCACCTTCGCCGGTCTTAAGGACCGGTCAAATCTCTCGGCGATTTACGACCGCCATAAGGACCTCGTTGCGCCAGAGATCTGCGAGGAAATTCGAGAGCTCCTGATCTCCTCTTCCGGGGAAAATGAAAGGAGACTGCGCTTCCTTCTCAGTTTCGCCACGCACCTCATTGTGGGCGACGCAGCTAAGGAGATTGACGACGAGAGGAACAACCTGGCAGCGAACGCCAAGGTTCACTTGCCGTGGGGAGAGGAATCGTACCGGTTGTCGGCGGTTCTGCTTCAGAACGAGCCCGATCCCGAAAGGCGGAAAATCATTGACGACAGCCGCCGCGAAGTCCACCGCCAACTGACGCCGATCATCTCGCGCTTGCTCAAAACGACTTACGAGGCCTTCCAGCGCCTCGGCTATCCCGAGTACATAAAGGCTATCGAGCAGTTGGAGCGCATTGACCTCCACGAGCTGAGGGACAAGATGGCCGAGTCGCTCCCTGAAACGGAAGCGCAACACCGGCAAGCCCTGTCCGAGGCTGTGGAGAAAAAGCTCGGCTTATCGCTCGATGAGGTGCACAAGCGAGACGTCACCTACCTGTTCCGCTCCCCTGAGTTCGATCCCATATTCGACGCCGAACGACTTCTCCCTTCAGCCGAGGAAACGCTCAACCGAATGGGGCTTGATCTCTATGCCGGTGGGCGAATCAAGCTCAACATGGAGAAGCGACCGAAGAAAAGCCCGCGAGCTTTCTGCGCTCCCCTGAAGGTGCCCCATGAGGTCATTCTCGTCACCATGCCAAGCGGGGGGGTATCCGACTACGGCTCGTTTCTGCACGAGCTGGGCCACGCCCTCCATTTCGCCAATGTCGCCCCAGAGGCAGCGTTTGAGTACCGCTGGCTCGGCGACAATTCGGTGACCGAAGGATTCGCCATGCTCTTCGGGCACTTGCTCCTCAACCCCGCCTGGCTCACGGAATATCTCCCCGCGGCGCGAAGCGAGCACGCTGCCGAGCTCGACGACTACCTAAAGCACGCTCGACTCTGCGAGTGCCATGTGGTCAGACGCTACGCAGCAAAGATTGCCTACGAACTGGCTCTACACGACGCGGCGAACACGGAGGACAAGCCCACACTGTACAAGAAGTTGCTCGGCGACGCATGCCTGGTTGAATACGTCCGAGACGATCACCTCGTGGACCTCGACATGCATTTCTACTGCGCCCGCTATCTTCGAGCGTGGATCTTCGAGGCAAACCTCGCCTCTTACCTCGAAAAGGAATTCGGGGAGAGATGGTTCCAGAAACCGAGCGCAGGCGACTTCCTGCTCGACCTCTGGAAAGAGGGACAGAAGTTCACAATAGAGGAATTAGAGGAGCGCCTCGGCTTCAGCCGCCTCGACACCGGTCCCCTGATCCAGCGTCTGATCGGTTGACAGCACGGCGCCGGCTACTTCATCTGCTCGAGCTTGCCGAGGTCAATCTTGCCGAGGGTGTCCTTGATCACATCCATCCCGACGTCTGACCCTTGGGCCTCGACAACGAACCGCCCGCCGACGAGCACCGCCAGATTACCGCTCTTGTCGTCGTTGTCGTAGCTCTCGAATGCCCGATAGCCGGAGAAGGTCGTCGTCTTCTCGTACCCCGAAGGACCTTCCCGGTCAATGTCAACCTTCGCCCACGCATGCGCCCCCGCCATCATGGGAGAGCCGGCGGCGTCACCCATGTCGGTGATCTCGATACGAATCTCACCGCCGCCGCCTGCATACGTTGCTTCCGCGTGGGAAAGGTCCATCCCCATGACCGCGGTCCGCTCCCCGCTGACATCAGTCCGCCTCATCCCCGCGAGAGTTTCGGGGAACAGCGCCTCCAGGTTGCCCACGTCCGCGGGCTTGCCCGTCCCTTCGACCGCCTCCGCGGCGCCTGCCGGTTTTCCCGATATCTTCGCTTTGAACCGGTCAAACCAGTCACCAGATTTCTTCGCCTCCCTCTCACCCCCGAGGTCTCTCTGCGATTCCATCAACTTGCCGATTTCCTCGGCGAACTCTTCAGCCTCTTTCTCCGCCTCCTCCACCTGCTTCTGCCTTTTCCCCTTCCCACATCCGAAAAGGAGCACCAGAGCAAGGCAGAGCGAAATCAGTCCAAACCTCTTGAGCACCATTGTTCCCTCCTTCCCTTGACGATCCAAGAACTCCCCCTGATCCGGCCCACCGGAGTGTCTTCTCACGTTGAGATCGCCAACAATGATACCCCAGAGCGTGGTGAATTTCAAGTGCGGCGTGGGGTCTATGTCAGAATCCTAAGCATCCCTGCGACGCGTCCTTTTCGGATTGAAGTCGGTGTTCGGGCACGGTATCATCGGACCGATCAGCGGATAACAAATGCCAACCAGAGGAGGCGATATGCAGCACAGCTCTGTAGGTGAGCAGATCAGCAACGTGCGGTTGCACGGGCCCGGCCCGAGCGATGTGCCGGACTCGGTCCTGGAGGCGCTGTCCACGACGACGATCGGGCATCTCGACCCCGATTTTCTCCGGGTGATGGATCAGACGCAGGAGATGCTGCGGGAGATATTCCAGACGAAGAATCGTATGACCATTCCCGTTTCCGGGACAGGAAGCGCGGGGATGGAGACGCTCGTCGCGAACCTCGTCGAGCCGGGGGACAAGGTCGTCGTTGTCAGGAACGGCGTCTTCGGTGGAAGAATTGCGGACGAGATTTCCCGCTTCGGGGGCGAGGTCGTCGAGATCAACGTAGACTGGGGAAAGACGGTCGAGCCGGAGCAAGTTAAGAAGGCACTTTCCGGCGGCGGCTGCCAGGCTGTCTTCCTCGTCCATGCCGAGACCTCCACGGGCGCCCTTCAGCCGCAGATGCAGAAGATCGGTCAGCTCGTCCACGAGAACGACGCCCTGTTCCTCGTTGACTGCGTGACTTCGCTCGGCGGGACCGAAGTGAAGGTTGATGAGTGGGGAGTAGACGCCGCCTACAGCGGGACGCAGAAGTGCCTGAGCGTTCCGCCCGGTCTCGCCCCTATCACGGTCAACGACCGCGCCATGGAGAAGATCAGAAACAGGCGGACACCGGTGCAGAGCTGGTATTTCGACCTGACCATGATCGAGCAATACTGGACGGAAGGCGCCACAAGGAAGTATCACCATACCGCGCCCGTCAACATGATCTTCGCCCTGCACGAGGGGCTGAGGCTCATCCTCGAAGAAGGTCTCGATTCCGTCTTCGAGCGGCATCGCAAGAACGCGGCGGCTCTCCAGGCGGGGCTGGAGGAACTCGGTTTCACCTACATCGTGGAGAACCCGGACCAGCGATTGCCCATGCTCCATGCGGTCTTCCTTCCCGAAGGACGTGACGAGGGGAAGCTGCGGAAGCAGTTGCGCGAGGAGTGCAACCTGGAGATCGGCGGGGGATTGGGCGACTTCGCGGCCAAAGCCTGGCGAGTCGGCCTCATGGGCCACTCCTGCCGCGAGGAGAAAGTCGAAGCCCTCCTCCGCGACGTGCGGTCGGTTTTGAGGTCAGGGTGAAAGGCCGGCCCCAACGCAGGACATCTCCCCTCTGGCAAATGGCTATGCTTGGCAAGCCGACGCCGGGAACTCGCGGTAAACGAGTGCTTCGCTGCTGGCGTTTATGCAAGGAGTCCGCATGTACTGAGTCGGGTATTCCATCTGATGCGTTTTGGAGAAGGAGGGTCAACCTATGCGTACGCCACGAGAGGAAGTTCTGATTTCGCTGCTGGCGAGCGCTGCCATGCTGGCATCGTCGGTTTGCCTGTGTGCCGAAAAGGGCGAGGCAAGCGGCTATCGCATCTTCGATGGGAAGCCGAAGAGCTTTGTGGTTTGCGGGTACTCGACGTCCTTCAGGTGGCCAGCGATGTTGCGGGAGAAGCTGGATCGGATGACGGGCGGCGAGCGAATCTATCATGTGCTGAACGCGGCGGTCGGTGGGTCGCCGGTGTCGAGATGGATTGACGTGGAGGCCGGCACGCCGAAGCGACCGTACAATCTGATGCTCCAGAGATTCTTCGGAAAGGATGTGGGCATAGCGATCCCTCCACGACGTGGCATGCGGCGCATCGGCGACTCGGTGCCGAAGCCGACTGTCGCGCTGTGTCAGCAATCTCTTCAGGGCATTCAGCGAGCTGATGGCAAAATTACGCCCCGTGCCGGTCCGGTTTTCTCCAAGGGCGATAAACATGGGACCGAGGTCGGCGCCAGAGCTTTCGGTCGCCTGGCGGAGATGCTTCACAAGGACGGCTGCAAACTGGTGTTCATTGCGGCGCATATCTACAAAGAAGGGATGGAGCCGAACATCGGGAATGAGCGATTCGCGCTCGATGCTCTGATGAAAAAGGGTCTCCCGTATATCCGCCGCGGGCCGGATGTCTGGACGCCGACGAAGAGGGGATTCCCGGAGCTCTTCGCGCGGGATCGGAGGCATCCGAACGAGAGGGGCGCGGCAGTGATGGCGCAAGCATGGTTTGAAACGCTTCTCGCCCATGACGGGTTGCCGGTGCCGGAATGGAGTAAGCGAACTTCGGCATCCGAAGCGAGGGAGCCTTCACCCAGCCCAGCGAGAGCGCAGAGGCCGCGGCGGAGGCCGCCGAGGCGGCAGCATGATCCCAATGTCGAGCGGATTGAGGACATTGTCTTCGGCTCCGGCGGAGGGCGTGAGCTGCGACTGGACATCATTCGCCCAAAGGAGAAGCCCAAATCGCCGATGCCGGTTGTGGTTTGGGTTCATGGCGGAGCGTGGCGGGCTGGATCGAGGAAAGGCGGGCCGGCAGGGGTTTTGGCTTCGAAGGGATATTTCGTCGCCAGCATCGAATACCGCTTGAGTCAGGAAGCGACGTTTCCCGCGCAGATCGAGGACTGCAAATGTGCCATTCGGTATCTTCGGGCCCATGCCAAGAAGTACAATATTGATTCTGACCACATCGGCGTCTGGGGTTCATCCGCGGGAGGGCATTTGGTAGCATTGCTCGGCACGTCCGGTGATGTAGAAGAGTTGGAGGGCAAGGGCGGGTGGCAGGATCAATCCAGCCGAGTGCAGGCAGTGTGCGACTGGTTCGGCCCGACCGATTTCCCGAAGATGGGCGGGCGGCACGATGACATCAACTCCCCCGAGTGCCAGCTCGTCGGAGGAAGTTACACGGAGAAAGCAGATGTCGTCCGAGCGGCAAACCCAATTACCTACGTCAGCTGCGACGATCCTCCTTTCCTCATCATGCACGGTGAAGAGGACCGAACCGTGCCGATCAACCAATCTGAACTGCTCGATGAGGCTCTGACAAAGGCGGGAGTCGAGGTCACATTTGTCCGGGTGAAGAATGCCGGTCACGGATTTCGCCAGCGCCCCGGCGGTCCGCGAATGCAGCCCGGCCGCGAGGAAATGCAGGAGGAAATCACCGCCTTTTTCGACAGGCATCTCAAGAAGCAGAAATGATGGTCGTCCGTCTTGATGTGCAGGCATGTGGGGTGCGCACCCACTCATGGGATCGATCGAAAATAGCTCTGCGGGACGTCGCCTTTTGATGAGAACAGGATGACGCCAATGCAAAAGAACGTGCGAGCCTCAATTCTCGCATTCCTCGCATGCGTCTGTGCAGTTGCGATGCTGCGTAGCTCGTGCGGGGACGGAGCAGAATCCGTGCGCTGGTCCAACGCCGAGGAGGCGTCTTCCGAGGAGCTCTCCCCGTCTCCCGAAGAACGGATTCAGCAGATTCTACTCACCCCGTTCCGCGGGGACCCTGATAGTCATGCCGTCTTTTTTCTCGATGACTATGAGGACGCTGCCCGTGAGATCGGGAAGGCGGGTGTCCCGACACTTGTTCGGGCACTTGAGAGCGCTGATTCTCAGCTTCGGCTGAAGGCGGTGTTGTGCCTGATTGTCATCGGACCGGATGCCGCTCCTGCGGTCAAGGCCCTGCGCCCGTTGCTCACGAGCCGTGTGGACAGGCAAGCCTACTGGACAATTATCTGCCTGGGAGAGATCGGCAAGGCTTCGATGGCGGCTGTCCCTGACCTTCTGGCGTTGCTGAAGCATCCGCGAGGCTGCCCGTTCTGGGAGCAAATCGGTGAGACCGTCGGCCAGATCGCCATCAAAAACGGTAGGCTGCCTAAGGGTCTGGGTGAGTTGCTGAATCACAAGAGTCCGGGCGCAAGACAGGGCGCGCTGTTTGCTCTTGGAGAGTGCGGGAAGTCAGCAGAACCGCTTGTCCCGAAAATCATCGCCATGCTCCGCGATAGGCACGTCCTTGTCAGAATTCATGCTGCCCTCGCCCTCGGCAAGATCAAGCGGCGTCTGGAGCTTACCATTCCGGCTCTCGTGAAGGCTTTTGACGACCCGAAGGCGAGCGTCCGCATCGCCGCGGCACGCGCCATTGGTGACTTCGGCAAGGATGCTTCGTCGGCCGTGCCACATCTGATCAAGTTGCTTGGCAGCCCTATTTCGCGAGTTCGTTACGAGGCCGCGGTGTCCCTTGGAAAGATCGGCCCGGCGGGCGGAGCAGCAATGCCAGCCCTGAAGGCCGCTTTGAGTGATGAGAACGAGAGTGTGAGACAAGCCGCCCAGAAGGCCTTGGAGTCACTACAAGCCTCGAAAAGGACTGGCAATTGAAGTTTAGCAGGAAGAAGCATATGTCTCCGCTCAAAGAACAAGTCATAGAACTCATTAGATCCCTTCCCGACGATTGTACTCTGGAGGATGTTCTTTATCACTTGTACGTCCGGGAAAAGGTCGAGGCAGGACTTCGAGCCGTCGAACAAGGGCGCACCATTCCCCAGGCAGAGGTGGAGGAAAGGACTCGTGAATGGCTGAAGTCGTCTGGGCAGAGCCAGCGCTGAGCAACTGAGAGGCGAATAGGGGGGCCCTTATGGCGAAGAGGAAAATTCCGACGATTCCCGACCTTTCGGTGGATTCGCGAAGGTTTTGAGAGGAATTCGAGAGGGAGACTGATCGCGGTGCTGCCCTTGTAAGGGCCGCCTTCCTTGATGATGTTCTTGCCTCCATGCTTCGCGCCGCTTTCGTGGAGAGCGCGAAGGATGTGGAGAAGGTCCTCGGTAGGGACCGGCCGCTGGAGACACTCAGCGCAAGAATCTACCTTGCGAACTCCCTTGGTTTGCTCGGACCAGACATGCGTCACGACCTGAGCTTGATCCATAAAATCCGCAATGAGTTCGCCCACCAGCACGCCCCTGCCTCCTTCGACTCCGAGCCAAATGCCAGTCGCTGCCGCGACCTGCGCCTGGCGGAGCTGCTGCCTCTGGATTGGCCATCACGCAGCGGGCCCAGGTCACGCTTCATTTTTACGGTCGTGATCCTCGCCAACCAGCTCATGCTCCGGGGGCTTTCCCTGAAGCACGCCGAGCCAGGGAAAGATTTCCGGTTCGAGCGGGGCTCGTGAACACAAACCCGCCGGCCCCCCTGCGTGCTCTGCGGTTCAATATGTTATCTGATGCGTGCGGGGAGGGGTTTCCTTCAGGAGGACTTGCCTTTCGGGATCAAAGTGCATCGTTTTGTTCTGGTAATACGACGTCACTCCCATCTCCACCGCAACGGTGATCTGGTAGCCGGCGAAGGCGTCCTCGACGGGCGTCTCGCGGGTTCGGATGCAGTGGAGGAAGTTGTCCATGTGCGAGGGGCGCGGCTGCTTTTCAATTCTTAGTGCCTCGATCTGACGCTCACGTCGCCAGGAGCTTACCGCCACCTTGACCCACTCGCCCTTCAGCCCCGCCTCCTCGCACTTCTCCCTGAATCCTTTCGCGAAGGGCCTCTCCGGGGCGACGATGACGACGTCGGGATGGACAAAGCAGGTGGCTTCGTGTCCGCGGATCATCTCCGGCCGCCCCTGCTCGTTGATCATCGTTCCGTCCATGACCACGATGTGCTGGCTGGGATATTCGATCATTGTGAGGTAGGTGTCGTAGATGTCGCGGTCGAACTCCACGAACTGGCCGCCGGTGGTGGTGACGAGCTGTGGGAACTCTCGCCCGATCATTACCAGGAGGCAGCCGAGTGTGTGGCAGAGGAGGTCCGAGGCTGAGCCTCCGCCGTAGTCCCGGTACTTCCTCCAGCGGAAGAATCGCTCTGTGCTGAACGACCGCGGCGGAGTCAGCTCGTATTTCGCCCCGTGCCAGGTCTCCCAGTCGAGGGTCTCCGGAGTGCAGTTCGGCCTGATCTCGTAGTTCCACTGCCCTTCTCTCGAGTTCCTGCACCAGCTCGCTTCGGTGATCAAGAGCTTTCCGAGGACGCCGGACTCGACCACTTCTTTCGCTCGCCAATATTCATCGTAGGACGCCATCTGGTTGCCGACCTGAACGACTCGTTTCTTCTCCTTGGCAGTCTCGTAGACCTTTCTGGCGTCATCAATGTCAATGGTCATCGGGGTCTCGACATAGACATCTTTTCCGGCTTCGCAGGCATCGAGTGCGATTTTTGCGTGCCAGTGCCAGGGGACAGCCACGATCACCCCATCCACGTTTTCCTGCGCCAGGAGCTCGTGGTAATCGTGAAATCCTTTTCCGCCGCAGATCGCTTTCGCCTGCTTGAGCCTCGGCGCGTAGAGATCGGAGACGGCCGTCACCTGCACGTCGCCTTTTTCTTTGCTCCTTCGCACGAGGCTCTTCAGGTGCGTCCCTCCTCGCCATCCGACGCCGATGATTCCGATGTTGACTCGGTGGCTTGGTGCGACTTTAGCTTCTGCGGCACTACTTCTCTTGGCTAACATCGGGACGCCCAGTCCCGCGATGGCACCACCAGCTACCCTTTGCAGAAACTGTCTCCTACTCGTCTTTTTCTCATCTTTCATGTCCCTGCCCCTCCATTTGTAGGATGATGAATGGCTTGACTTCCTTTGGCAAGGATTCGGCGATTGTCATTGTACATCTATTTCAGGCGGGTGTGAACCTTGGCCGGCGCCCCTGGTGGTGTCTGTTGGCTGGCCAACGGCGTCCGACTTAGTGTACTACGTGGATTGCGAGCACCGCCTGCGCGAGCTTATACGGCGGGGCGTGCTTGTTCCCCTCCAGTTTGAGAATGCGGCGGGCGACCTCCTTTGCCCCGGATAGCTTATCCGACGCCAACAATCTGTGCATGCGAGCCGCAAGAGCCGGAACGAAATCAGGCTCTTCGATCAGCACCTCTTCGGCGACCTGATACGCCTTTTTGAGATTGCGGCATTTCAGAGCGTACTCGACGAAAACCTTCTGCAGAGCGAAGTGAGCTTTCTCCAATCCTCGCCTTTTCAGCAATTCCAGACCCTGTTTGATCGCCTGGTCACCGGCCGGCTCATGTCCCGTGAGGAAAAGCAGGTAAGCCGTGTTGCTGTAATCCCTGGGTTGAGGTCCCCTCAATTCCATGACCCGCAGAAGGTTGAAAAGCGCATCCTGGTAATCTCTCTGATCTGTAGCTGCGTTCAACCGGATGGTGTACTTTCTCAGTCCCTTCCTTTGGGGTTCAAAGGTCTGGTATCGCCGAAAGCGCTTCCTTATATCCTCGCCCGTCTGCTTCCCGATGCCGGTTACAAGCTTCCTGGAATCATTAAGCGGGCGTTTGCAGGCCGTATCGAGTATCCGTGCTATGCACTCGATTCCGTGCTTCTGGATGCACCGCTCTGCCTCCAAGGTCGCATAAGCATATCGCGCGGCTGTCATGCGCCTCTCAGATTCCAGGGGTGTGTAAATGCAGAAGTGGGGTCCCATCCAGTAGTAGAGATTTATCCCCATCTCGATATCGCCATACTCACTATGGTCAAAATCTGCCGCAAACTGCTCTGCTGCTTCTTCACTGACATACTTTCGCAGGAGTCGGAGCGCGACTGCATTGGCGAAACCGTCGCTGAACCACCGGTAGTAGGGATCGTAAGGTCGCAAACGCTGAAGAATGCTCATTTCCGCCAGCTCATGAAACGGCATCCCCCACAGAAAGGCGCAAAGATGTCCGGCGGCCTTTGAGAAGTCAGCTTCCAGATCCTCTCGGACTGTGTCAAGGCTGGTCACGCGGCAGGGAAGGCTGAAACGGCCATCGTCAATTGCCGGTCCGGCGACGAACTCGAACTCCGAAACGAGGAAGCGGCCCTTCTCGGCTCTCGCTGTTCCGCTGATCCTGAGTCCGAGGTGGTAGGTCGCAGTGTCAGTTGCATTGTCATAGGTGAAGCCGGGAAGTTCCCCGCCCTCACGCAGATAATCCTTGACCGTTCCGCGTGTAACGAAGTAGAAATCTGCTTTCCCAACTGTTTCGCTCACACCCACGCTCAGGCGGAAAGCATTTCTTAACACGCGCTCCAGTTCGGCGTTCAAAGCCTCTTCCGGACGAGCGCCCACAATTCGGTTCACCTCCGCTACGATTTCTTCCGAGCTTTTCAACAGCTTCTGCGCCCGTTCGACCTCTTCATCTCGCTGCGCCAGAAATCGCTCATAGCACTTCCGGAACACGCCAAGCTTTGGCTCCAGGGATCTTTCGTAATACAAAGTCGCACTATCCAGGTTTGCAGACTCGAGATCGAGCGCCTCCCAAGAGGGGGACTTGGCCGGTCTTGGCAGCCCCGTGGACTCAAGGTCAATCGCCTCCCAGAGAGACTTCTCTGCAAGGCGGCAGGAGCATGCCAAGAGGAGCGTAGGTGCGAATATAGCAGCGACTTTCAAGCGGCTCATCTTTTACCTCACCGCCGCAATGCGGAGGCCCTGCCTCCTCAGCGTGTTCCCGGTGGTTATCACTTCTTTGGGGCTCCGCCAATCAGCACAATCTTACGGTCGGCAATCATGCGACACTATTCCTTTCTCTCGAGCCCGAGCACGGCCTTCGCAAGCTTGTACGGGGCGGACTCGGTGTCCTTCTCCAACTCAAGAATGCGGCGAGCCACCTCGATGGCCTCGGATCGCTTGTGCGAAGTCAAGAATCTGTGCGTGCGTGCGGCAAGGGCCGGAACAAAGTCGGGTTCTGCCTTCAGGACCTCCTCGGCAATCTGGTGAGCCTTGCTCAGATTTCCACATTTCAGGGCGTACTCGATGAAGAGCTTTTGCATCGCGAAAAACGCCTTATCCAGCCCCCGCCGTTTCAACAGGCCCCAGTTCTTCCTGAACGCATGATCGCCCATCTCCTCGTTTCCCAGGCGGAACAGGAGGTAGGCGGCATTGGCGTAATCTCTCAAGCCCGGTCCCCTCAGTTCCTGCACGCGGAGGAGATTGACCAACGCCTCTGAATAGTCCTTGCGGCTCATGGACTCGTTGAAGGCCGTGGCGTATTTTTTGATCCCCTCCTCTTTCGTCTCAAAGGTCTGGTACCGCCGGAAGCGATGTTCAATATCCTCACCGGTGACCTCCTTGACGGCAGCGACAAGATTCCGGGAGTTGTTGACAGGCTGTTTGCAGGCCTCATCCAGGATTGTGGCGACACATTCGATGCCGTATTTGTCGATCAGGCGCTCCGCCTCGAACGTGGCGTAAGCGTACCGAGCATTGTCCAAGCGATCCTCCGACTCCAGGGGCGTATCAATGCAAAAGTCAGGTCCCATCCAGTAGTAGAGGTTGATCTCCTTCTCCAGGTCAGAATACTTCCCGCGGTCACGGGCAAACTCCTTCGCCGCGTCTTTGCTGACATATTTCTGGAGGAGTCGGGCAGCAATAGCGTTCGCAAAACCGTCGCTGAACCAACGAAAATAAGGGTCGTATGGTCGAAGCTGCTGATTCATAATGGTGAACTCGATAAGCTCGTGAAACGCTGCGCCTTCGCGAACGCCTCCCCATTGGGCGATCCTCTTGAATATTTCCTTCGCCTCCTTCTCCAGCGTTTCGACACCGCTTAGAGGAAGAGCGAGGGATATGCCCTCCTCGGGGGCCGGGTCTGACAAGGAGGCGAAGAAGTTGTAGGAGGCCGTGTCGCTCGCTTTGTCGTATGCGAAACCGGGAAGCGATCCGCCCTTGCGAAGGTAATCCTTAACGGTATCCTTTTTCAGCAGGTAGAGCTCGGTTCTGCCCCGTGCTGCCCCGAAACTGAATTTCGGGCGCAGAAACACCGTCAGGACGCGGTCTTGCTCAGCCTTCTGAGATTCACTGGGCGAGAAGCCCAGAATCCGGTTCACATCCTCTATGATCTCCTTTTTCTTCTCCAGGAGTTTCTGCATGCGCTCCCCCTCGTCCGACTCCTCATCAAGAAACTCCTGGAACGAGGTGCTGAGGGAATCCACGTTGGAGCTGAATGACTTGTCATAATGCAACGTCGCACCTTCCAGCTTCGCTGACCCAAGATCAAGCGGCTCCCAGGGATCGTTTTCCTGAGCCAAGCACGGACAAGCAAAGAGAATCACGAATACGAAATTGGCTAAGCTTTTCAAGCGGTTCATTCTTCGATTGCCTACGAGGTTGAGTGAGAGAGGGACAGTCTTCACCCCAACAACGTTGGGATTTTATTTCTGTTCGCCGATCTCCGCAACGAATTTCCCGTTTGCGGTGCTGCCGAGCGGTCTCTCACGGCTCATCCTCTGTCCAGAATTGGCGGATTTCTTGAGCATAGTCCCTGGCGATCAATTCTTTCGGTGAATAGATGTACCAATCTCTGGGGAAGAGAGAGCTGTACTCCGGGCGAGCGAAGCGCGCGCCCAGAAGGGCGATGATTCCGCGGTCGTTTTCCGAACGGATGACCCTGCCCGCAGATTGAACAACCCTATTCATCCCGGGATAGAGGTAGGCGTACTCGAAGCCTGCACCGTATCGCTCCTGGAAATATTCCCGCATCAGCTCCTGTTCGAAGTCGTACTTGGGAAGGCCCGGCCCAACGATGATGGCGCCGATCAGCATCTCGCCCGGATAATCAACTCCTTCGGCAAAAATCCCGCTCTGCACCGCCAATACCAGATGATTCTGCTCCGGTTGGGTCAGCTTCTTCAGCAACTCTGCTCTCTCCCTTTCCGACATCTTCCTCTCCTGTTTGACAACGACGAAACCGGGGACCGAAAAATACTGGCTGACTGCCTCCAGATAATCGAAGCTCGGGAAGAAAACGAAGTAATTGCCGGATTTGATCGAGACGATCTCCTCGATGGTGCGAGCCGTTCGTTCGTAGGAGCGGTGCCGGAGCCGGTACGTCGTCCACAACCGCGGCACAACCAAGACCTTCCTGTTTTCCTGCGGAAAGGGGGAGGAGAAGGAGACAAGGCGAGTGATGTCTTTATCGAAGCCGAGCACGTCACGGAAAAACTCCGGGGGGACGAGCGTCGCGGACATGGCGATCGTGGTGTAGAAACCGGCCATCCGCTCGCCCAGGAAACGGGAAGGGTCCTTGCAGAGTATCTTGAGCAGATGGTCTTCGCTCTCGGCGTCGTAGATATACGAGAACTCGTCGCCCTGCATCTGGAGAACGCTATAGAAGCAATTGAAATCCTGATAGAATGTATCGAACGGGTCGTCTGGGAGGGAGAGGTGCTCTTTCTTCTTGTGGAGGAAGTAGCGAAGCATGGCTGACTCGATCCTTCCCTTTTCCTCGTCGAAGAGGGCGAGGTCAATCGGCACAACGAATTTTGTGGCCCCTTCGCATTGCTCCCGGCCATATTTGAGCAGCTTCGAGAAGTATCTATTTATGGGCAGGAGCGCTTTGCCGATTTCTTCTACGACCGGCTCGTGCGAATCCTTCGCTCGCTGAATGAGAGAGCGAACGTCGCTTTTCCTCAATTCCGGGGAGTAATAGCCTCGACCTCGCTGGTAAAGGTTGTGCGCCTCGTCAATGATCAGGATGATGTCGTCATATTCTTGCTCGGAAAAGAAACGCCGCAGCAAGACCGTCGGATCGAAAACGTAGTTGTAGTCGCAGACGATAACGGTTGTGTGGAGTGCGACGTCGAGCGACAGCTCAAACGGGCAAAGCCGCTCATCCACGGCCCGCGCATAAACCATCTCCGGCTCGATGACCTTCTTTTCCAGGAGGTCCTCAATTGCCGTGGAGGTGGCGAGCTTGTCGTAGTAGTTCCTGGCGAACGGACAGAAGTCAGGATGGCAGTAGAAGATGTCGTTGGGGCACATCTTCTCCTTCGCCCGCAGGCAAATGCAGGAGACGGTCCTCCACGCTCCGATGGTCATGCGGAGCGTATCCGCGACGATCCTCTGCTGCGTCGTCTTGGGAGTGATGAAGAAAACTCTCATCTTGTTCTGGAGGGCGTAACACAGGGAAGGGAAGATCGTGGCGACAGTCTTGCCGATGCCAGCCGGCGCCGAGATGAGCGCGCTTCTCCGGAGTTCCAGCGACTCCTGCACCGTCTCCATCATCTCGTCCTGATACTTCCTCATTTCAGAGAAAGGGAATACAAGCCCTTCCGCGGTCCTCTTCTGCTGAGCCTGCCTCATCTTCCTCTTTTTGTGCTCGGCGAGAAACCCTCGGATTCTGCTGACGATGAGGCTCTGCACTCTCTCCAAATCGCCGTCAATTTCCACCTTCTCCCTTGAGCCATCTTGCAGCCGGACAAAAATGAGATAGCCGTGTGCCTCTTTCCCTGTTTCGTTCGTCAGGAGGAACACGTAGAGTTGGAGCTGTAGGATGCTGGTCTCGAAATCACCCACCTTGATGCGTTCCATGATGTCTCGTGTCGAGATAACCGACTTGACTTCCTCAACGACAAACTTCCCCCTCCGCTCGTAGACGCCATCTATCCGCCCCTGGATGATCGCCGTATAGTTGTCCACCTTCATTCGGTGCTTGATATGCACCTCTTTCCTGTAAGTGGCGAGAGACTCTTCCCTCTCGCTCTGGTGGCTCTCATGAGCGCCTCTGCCGAGAGAGGCCCGGGCTGGGAGAAACTCCACAGCGGAAATGGAGCCGAGCACGACACTCGGTGCAACGAGGTCTCTGACGCTGAGCTTTATCACCTTATTCTTGTCGTCAATTCTTATTGCCATAGTCGTGTCGGGGGCTATAATTCGATGTGGGAGACGCTCCCGCGCACAGAATTTTCAAACGTCTATCTTTCGCCGCACTGATCATACAACCCCAGCGCCGAAGAGAGAAAGCAAAACCTCGCAAAGGAAAGCCGCCAGTTGAACGCCAGAGAACGGTTCCACGAGACTCTGAAATTCGGCAAGCCCGATCGGCCTTTCCGCTTGCCGCACTGGTTTTTCGATGAGACCATCGAGCGCTGGCAGACGGAAGGCTTGCCCGCTGACGTGGATGTGGACGCGTTCTTCGGCTTCGACAGGTATGAGACGATCCCCGTTTCTGTGCGTCTCTTTCCTCCGTTCAAAGTCCAGGTGATTGAGGAGACAAGCGAAAAGAGAATCCTTGTTGACTCCGATGGTGTTAAGAAGGAAGAGAAAAAGCCCTATCCCTCCATGCCCAAATTCCTCGAATTTCCCGTGAAGGATCGCGAAAGCTGGGAGAAGCTCAAAGAAAGGCTCAATCCCGATTCGCCTGCACGGTATCCCCGATGGTGGGACGATATGAAGCGATGCTGGAAGGACAGGGATTACCCGCTCGGCATCAACGCGGGCTCTTTCTACGGCTGGCCCCGAAACTGGATCGGCGTGGAGGATTTCTCACTTCTTCTCTACGATGATCCTGAACTTATTGCCGTCATCTGCGATTATCTCGCCGATTTCATCGTTAAGGTTATCGAGCGGGCGGTGAAAGAAGTGGACCTGGATTTCGCGCTCATCTGGGAGGACCTCGCCTTCAAAACCGGACCGCTCATCTCGCCGGAGCTGTTTCGGAAATTCATGCTCCCGGCGTACAAGAAGGTGACTACCCTCCTGAAGGCGCACGGCATTGACATCATCCTGGTTGACAGCGACGGGAACTGTGATCTCATCATCCCGCTGTGGATCGAAGAAGGCGTAACCGGACTGTATCCCTTCGAGGTCGCCGCCGGCTCCGACGCCCTCGCCACAAGGGAAAGATATGGCGACAAGCTCGCCATCATCGGCAACATTGACAAGCGAGCCCTCGCAAAGGGAAAGAAGGAGATCGAGGAGGAAGTCATGTCCAAAGTGCCCGAGCTCCTCGCCGCCGGCGGCTACATCCCCTTCGTTGACCACGCCGTCCCACCTGATGTGCCTTTCGACAATTTCTGCTATTATCTTGACTTGGTCAAGCAGCTCAGCGAGGAGGTCGCTAAGCGATGATGTGATCGCCCAGCGGCGGGCTTTCAAGCTGTGGCGGACATTCATGGAGGATTCGGGCCGGAAATAGTCACATGCAGACAAAGATTCTCATTCTGGCATCCCATAGACTACTATTGCCTGATCAGGTCGTGGTGGTGGTCTATCTCCTGGGCATGGTCGGGCTGGGGGCGTATTTCGTTAGGAAGAGCCGCACCGTCGAGGGCTTTTCTGTGGGAAGCCGCTCGATGCCTGGCTGGGCGCTCGGTCTCTCGATCCTGGGCACGTATCTCAGCAGCATCACCTTCCTCGCTTACGCCAGCGATGCCTACAAAACGGACTGGAGCAGATTTGCTTTCAGCCTCACCATCCCCGTCATTTGCCTCGTCGCCACCGTCATCTTCGTCCCTCTGTACCGTCGAAAACTGAGGATATCTGCCTACCAATATTTCGAGGAGAGATTTCACCCCTGGGCGAGGTCCTACACGGCCGTGAGCCTCGTCCTCCTTCAGCTCGGTCGCGTCGGGGCGGTGCTGTACTATGTGGCGGTTGCCCTGTCGGAATTCGTGGGCGTGGAAGTCCGCTGGATCATCTTATCGCTCGGCGTCGCCGTGACGATATATACCGTCCTCGGTGGGATCCAGGGTGTTGTGTGGACGGACGTAGTTCAGGTCTTCATTCTGCTCGGTGGTGCGCTGGCGTGTGCGGGCATTTTGCTGTTCGGCATGCCGAAGGGTCCGGGACAAATTCTCTCAATCGGTCGCGCGGGGAACAAGTTCGGTCTTGGTGGTTGGTCTCTCAATCTCGCCCTTCCCACTTTCTGGATCATCTTCATCTACGGCATTATCGAGAACCTCAAGAACTTCGGCGTTGATCAGAACTACATCCAGCGGTATCTCGCCGCCAGGTCGGATCGAGAGGCAAAGAAAGCCCTGTGGACCGGCGGACTGATCTACGTGCCGGTCTCGGCTCTTTTCCTTTTCATCGGGACGGCACTCTTCGCGTATTACAGCGTACACAGCGGCAAGCTGCCGGCGAGCCTCCAGACCGCGGAAGGCGCAGACAGAATCTTCCCCTTTTTCATCGTGACGCAACTTCCTGTCGGTGTGCGCGGGGTACTCGTCGCCGCCATCTTTGCCGCCGCCATGAGCAGCATTGATTCCAGCCTCAACAGCTCCGCGACGGTCTGCATCGTTGACTTCTACAAGCGCTATTTCCGACGAGAAGCGTCCGACCGCCAGTCGCTCATCGCCATGCGAATCGTCACCGTTGTGCTGGGCATCGTGGGCACCGCGGCTGCCCTGGCCATGATCAAGGCAAAATCCGCCCTCGACGTTTGGTGGCAGATTTCGGCGATCTTCGGCGGAGGAATGCTCGGGCTCTTTCTGCTCGGCTTACTTGTCAAGAGAGCTGGCCACATCAGTGCCCTTTCCGGAGTCATCGTCAGCATCGTCGTCATTGCCTGGGCGACTTTCGCAAGAGACCTGCCCAAAGGCTGGGAATGGCTTGAAAACCCCTTTCATAAGTATCTGACAGGATTGCTCGGGGCAGTCTCGCTAATCGTCGTCGGAGCGATCCTCTCGGCGATCATCCGGCAAGACGAAGCGAAGGAATCAATGCAGAATATCGAAACGGAGGTATAGAAATGACGAAGCTGATCGTGCTTTTTCTTCTTACAGGTACAGTGATCTCCAGCACAGGTAATGCCCAAAGCGGAAAGCCGCATTTCAAAGGTGAGCTGATTTTCGAGAAAGTCGAGGGGTATCCGAGTTGTCACGCGGCAACGATAGTAGAGTTGCCCAACGGAGACCTGCTCGTGGCGTGGTACGCCGGAGAAGAGGAGGCAGCGAAGGACGTGGCGATTCTCTGCTCTCGACGCCCGCGAGGCTCGGACAAGTGGAGCGACCCGAAAGTCCTCCTGGACACGCCGGACAGGCCAGAAGGCAACCCCGTCCTCTGGTGCGATCCGAAAGGAACACTCTGGCTATTCTATGTCACCATGCAGGGCGACGGCTGGACCACCTGCAACATGAAATACGTCAAGTCGCATGATAACGGGCGCACCTGGTCCGAGCCGGTCTTCCTCCGCGAGGAGCTTGGCTGGATGACCGGCATCAAGCCCCTCGTCCTGAACAACGGCGACATTCTCCTCCCCCTCTACGACGAGGTCAACGTCTCGAGCGTCTTCATGATCTCCGGCGACGGCGGCAAGACGTGGCTGAACACCGGCCCCATCAAATCGAATCCAGGCAACATCCAGCCCTCCGTCGTGCAACTGAAGGACGGTTCGCTCCTCTGCTACATGCGCACGTGGGTTGCGGGAAAGATGTGGCAGTCCACCAGCCGCGACAACGGGCGCACCTGGTCGAAGGCGACCAAGCACGACCTGCCCAACTCCGGCTCGAGGCTGGATATGGTCAAGCTCAAGACCGGCGAGCTCGTGCTCATCTTCAACAACACCCCCAGAGGCCGAACGCCCCTTTCCGCCGCCCTTTCCCGCGATGAGGGAAAGACATGGCCCTTCATCAAAAACCTTGAGATCGCCGAAGGAGAGTTCTCCTACCCGGCAGTGATCCAGACGCGCGACGGCCTCATCCACGTCGTCTACACCTACCGGCGCACCCATATCGAACACACGGAATTCAACAAACACTGGCTTGTCTCGCGGGACGAATAGTGCAGCCGGCCATGGCGGGGCGTCTTTGCGAGGGCCTCATGCGTAAGCCGGGACACCTGTCTTCCGGCCCACCCAATCGAGGGCCTCTTTGAAGACCCGACAGTTTGCCGCACCGTCCTTCAGGAAGAGCAATTCCCCATTTTCCTTGACCTTCCCCAGTACCGCCGGCGGGATCTTTGGTGTCCCGATAGGCACGTTTCCGAGCAGTTTTGGTTCTGAACAGCTCCTCAACGATTCTTTTTGGCGGCTTCTGTTTGTCCTCCTCCTCCACAGGAGTCTTCCAGTTGCCAAGCCGATCCTTTGTCCCTATCGCCTCTCTGAGTTGCTTTGAGGATGAGTTCCGCCCCTCCACCAGCAGGGAACAATAAGAATGCCTGTCTCAAAGCCTCTCAGACGCATCCCCAGGCTCTCGTCGGGTGTGGCTGTGTTTCATGGCGGGTCGGTTCATCCGCGGTCCTCGGGCATGGTGTCCGCCGACTACGCCGCTTCGGCGCGCATCCAGAGATCGTATCGCTGGCATCCTGCCCGCAAGTCGGGAAGCGAGACGCTCCCCGCACAGCCCCGCCAAGAGGCGGGGCGGCGTTACCCCTGGCAAACCCAACCACTCAAATGTAGCCGCACCTCTCTCATCAGCTCTGAGGAACAAAGAATTCTTCGCACCTTTCGATAGGCATTTGGGGGCAAGTATTGTAGGCGGAATAGCGGCCGGGTAGCCGAGATTGACTCGTGCGGAAGAAAAAATTCTTCGCACGGGCTTTTTTTGTTGCATTATCGGATAAGTTATGATACTTTTCCGAAAAAGACCACCCTTTCCACGGGGAGGGAAAGATGAAGGTACCAAAACATCCCACTCTGATCCGAAGACTTTGCCAGGCCAGAGTCAAGAAGCTCAAGGCCACCGGTCCCGTCCTGGCCGCCAGTCTGGTCATCATCCGCAAGCAATGCGGTCGCCCCGGTTGCCGTTGCCAGCGAGGAGAGAAGCACCCCGGCCACTACATCACCTACAAGGAGAAGGGCAAGACCCGTACGGTCTACGTGCCGTTGGATCTCATCGAGGAGGCGAAAGGATGGATAGAGGAACACCGTCGGCTCAAGCGTCTCACTCGGGAAATCTCGCAGTTGGCCATCGCCCAGATCAGGACCCATGTCCGCGCTCGCAAGCGCCGGGCGGGAAGGTCGTAGGACTGGGTGGCGCCTTCGTGAAAACGGTTCGGCACTTCTGGCCCGCCTTCAATGCCCAGCTCAACCAATTGCCGGACACGCGTTTTGCGCCCTTCATCCGCTATGACAAGAAATTCCTCACCTGGTGGGGCTTACTTCTGTTCTGTTTCAAGTTAGGGAGCCGCCGCCAACTGGACTACGAGTTGCGCGATCCCGAGCTGCAGGTACTCGACAATGCCAATCGCCTGGCTGGCACCGAGCAGGACTCGCTGCCCGTGCACAAAACCCTCAACCACTTTCTGGGCCATGTCGGCTCCGGCTCCTTCGCCCAACTCCGAACTCGGTGTGTCCGCCGGCTCATCCGGATGAAGGCCCTCGATGCCTTTCGCCTGCTTGGACACTTCGTCGTGGCCATCGACGGCACCGGCTTCCTCCTCTTCCACAAACGCCACTGCGAAAAGTGCCTCACCCACCGCTGCGGCAGCACCACTCTTTATCTCCATCCCCTCCTGGAGGCCAAGCTGGTCGCCCCCTGCGGCTTAGCCCTGTCCGTGGGCACCGAGTTCATCGAGAATCCCGCCGCCGAGACCTCTTCGCCCCGGCCCCGCTGCGCAAAGCCAACCACGCTGTCTGCGTACCAAAAGGTCAAACAGGATTGCGAACTCAAAGGCTTCGCCAGACTGGCCCCCGCACTCAAGCACGACTTTCCTCCGAGCCGCACGCTGTCAGATCCGCCTCGATACCTCCTGAGTCTTCCGCTGTGGCCTGCTCCAGGCCTCGCCGCAAACCGCTGCCATTATAACCGCTGCACCCCAGCGCTACAAGCCCGTACGCTCTCCGCTCGCCCACACCCCCGCTCCGCCTTTCAAATGCCTTGACCACCTCGCCCATGGCCCCCTTGTTCCCCAGAGCTGCTCTCTCATCGAGAGTCTTGCAAGAAAGCGTCGTTTTTGGTAGGATTAGGATAGTTTCGGTGGTTGGAGAAACAGGGCAAGGGGGCGCGTTCGTCCTGATGGGACGCGAGTTTCCGCTTGTCTTTTTCTAAAAGGGGTTGAGAATGACAGGCCCGGTTCGTCGAATCCTCTTTCTTGCGGCTTCGATTGCAGTCGCGCTACTCTGGCGGATGGCCATGGGCGAGGTGGTGATCAATGAGATCATGTATAATCCCTCTCCAGAACAAGGGTCCGACGAGGAATATGAGTTTGTGGAGCTCCTCAACACTGGCAGCGAACCGGTTGACCTGACGGGATGGTCCTTCACTGAAGGCATCTATTTCACCTTCCCCTTGTATGTTCTCGCCCCCGGGGACTATGTAGTCGTCTGCAAGAATCAGCAAAAGGTTGCCTGGTACTATGGCATCACAAACGTCATCGGAAACTTCGACGGGCGATTAGAGAACTCTGGCGAGAAAATCGTCCTCTCGGACGCTTCCCCCACACCTCAGATCGTTGATGAGGTGAAGTACAATGATCGCTTACCCTGGCCTTCGGAACCGGATGCAGGCGGGCCTTCCCTGGAGCTTATAAATCCCTCTGTGGACAACAACCTATTCTCGAATTGGGGGCCCAGTCTCGCGTCGGCGCCTGCTGGCACACCTGGACAGGAGAACTCCCGCTACGATCCCCTCTCGCACCATACTGACATCGTGATCAACGAGATCATGTACCATCCCCTTTCCGCTGAGCCCAGCGAGATGTTCATCGAGCTTGTGAATATCGGTGTGGAGGAAGTTTCTCTAAGCGGATGGGAGCTGGTGGGCGATGCGACGTTCCATTTTCCTTCTACGGCCACCATTCTCCCGGACGAGTATGTGGTCATCGCAGCCGACCGGAAATGGTTGATGACCAACCATAATGTTGACAAGGTGTACGGTGATTTCCAGGGGCTGACTTCCACCGGTGGGGAAACAGTCGCTCTCAGAACCCCCAAAGGTGTCATTGCTGATTATGTTGACTTTCAGGACAACGATCCTTGGCCGGTTCTTCCCGATGGAGAAGGTCCGTCTATGGAGCTGGTCAATCCTTACGATGACAACGACTTCGGCAGGAATTGGGCGGATGGTTCTCCCTGGTCACCCGGGCGGCAGAACAACGCTTTTTCCACGAACAACGCTCCTTATATCACCAAAGCCAAACACGACCCCCACGAGCCGAAGGACAGCGATAACGTCGTCATCACGGCCAAGGTCAGGGACGCGGATGGTCTGTCAGCCGTATGGGTGGCCTATCAGGAGGTTCTTCCCGGGCAGTACATTCGCATATTTGATGCCCAGTACGAGGCGAACTGGACGACGGTCAACATGAATGACGACGGTTTTGATGGAGATGCCGAGGCCGGGGACGGCGTCTTCACCACAACCCTTCCACCCCAGGGGCACAGAACGTTGGTGCGGTACATCATCCACGCCCGGGACGCCTCTGCCGAGCAGAAGCGGAGCCGTGCACCCAGGGAGTCGGATCCTTCGAAGAACTATGCCTATTTCGTCTACAACGGTGTTTCTCCCTATCAAGCCCAAGTTACCTATCTCGGCTACCCCCGGACACATACTGAACTGACAAAGCTACCTGTTTACCACCTTATTGCCGATTCATACGACGTCCTGGAATGCGAGTACAAGGGAATCTCGTTCTCGGACAAGGTTAACCGACGTGACTTCAAATGGCGAGGGACCTTCGTTTACGGTGGGGATGTGTACGATCATATCTATTTGCGTCTGCGAGGAGGTGTGTGGCGATACACTTGGCAGAAGCGCAACTACAAAATTAAGTTCAATCGCGGGCACCGCTTCGTGATGAAGGACAACTACGGGCAGCCCTATCCTTATAGAAGGAAGAAGCTGAACCTCAACGCGAACATTCAGCAGAACTGGACCGGCAAGCGGGGTGAAGAGGGGATGTACGAGTCTGTGGGATACCGGCTGTTCAGAGACGCCGGCGTCCGATTCGCTTACACAACGTGGGTTCATTTCCGAATTATTGACAACGCCAGCGAAACCGGACCCGACCAATACAAGGGAGACTTCTACGGAATCTTCACGGAGATCGAACAACCCGACGACAACATCCTCAAGACTCACGGGTATCCTCTCACGGGAAACCTTTACAAAATCGACACCGGGGCCCCGAACGGCAAATGGGACAAAGAAATCAACGACATCCCTCCTCTCCATGAAGACGACATCCAGGCCTTCTGGGACGGGTACAACACTGCGCAGCCGGTGCAGTGGTGGAGAAGCAACTTCAACCTCGAGTCGTGGTATTCTTATCACGCGATCATAGATGCCATCCATCACACGGACATCCACGCGGGGAAGAACTATTACTACTATCGAAACCCGGAAACCAATCTCTGGGAGGTCTTCCCCTGGGACCTCGATCTGGTCTTCGACGTGCCCTACGGCGGCGGGGACGGCCCCTTCGTGAGCCGTGTTCTGGGGGCCCATCCCGACGTTTTCGGCGTCGAATACAAGAACCGGTTGCGGGAGATCCTTCAACTCATCTACACCGAACAGCACATCTTTCCGATCGTTGACGAGTGGCGTGACCTGATCATCGAGATGACGGAAGCGGACCGAGACCGCTGGGACCAGATGCCTTTGCCTGATCCGTATCCTTTCCAGGGGCAACTGGAAAGGACTCCCTGGCAAAACCTCTTCGACACGCTGGATTTCCGAATCAATGGATTAAAAAACTGGATCACCAATCGCAGATCAACCATGCTCGGGTGGGCGAGAGATCCGGATATTCCAGCAAAGCCTCTTAATCAAAGCCCTGCTGACGGCGCAAGCGCCCAGGGAATCCCGCTTCTGGTTTCGTCTTCTTTTTCCGATCCCAATGGAGACACACATGCGGCCAGTCGCTGGATCATCATTAGAAAAGATGGCGACTGGGCCTATCCCTCTTGGGACAGCGGCGAGACTGCCCAGGATAAGATCTCCATAGTCATTCCCTCGGATGCGCTCGTGAATCTGAACTGGTATGAATGGCGAGTCAAGCATAAGGATGGCACGGGACGATGGAGCGAATGGTCTGATCCCACATCCTTCCAGGCGATGATCATCAGTGATCCCTCACCCCCAACGGCGCCTCTTGGAGCTTCTGCGCAAACGCCCGACTATCGGACGGTGATCCTTTCCTGGGAGGCCGCAAGCGACCCAGATAGCGGCATCCTTGGATATGAGATCACGCGCGACGGAGAGTTGCTCACTACAGGGCTTCCAGAACTTTCCTACACGGATAACTCAGTTCAGGAGAACTCACACTATCAATATGAGATCGTCGCGATTAACGGTGCAGGCACGAAATCTGAGCCTGCCCGGATCGAGGTCACCACTCCTCAGGACGATGTGTCTCCCTTGATTACAGCCCTTGAGGCTGTCACGCAGGACAAGATACGGATCGTTTTCGATGAACCTCTCTTTCCCGACGCCGCGAACAACCCCGTCAATTATCGCCTGTCCGGCTGGCTCAGCATCAAGTTTGCCAGCTTGCAGCCCGATGGCCAGACTGTTGAGCTGACCACAACCCTCATTGCCAGTGGCAAAACCTACATATTGACTGTCAGTAACGTCACGGACTCATCCTCCCTCCGGAACGCGATCGCCGTCGGAACAAGCATTGAGTTCACAGCTCAGTTCGAGGTCGAGATCTCCGACATTTCATTGAGCACCGGTCACAGCACCATCGCGCAAGAATATGCTGTGGGCAACTACGTTTATACCGATCACCTGCAGTATTTCATCGGCAGCCCGATTCCTGAAGAGCTCACCGACGGCGCCATTCAAATACACCTTCCCAACGGGCCCGAAGAGGACCGAGGCGACCGGTCTTCCGAGTACCTAACGTTCAATGTTACCTATGATGTCGAGGTATGGGTCGGTTTCCGAATCAATGAGGTGCTGCCTGCCTGGCTGGCAGATAGATCGTGGCAATTCACCGGTTTCACGCAATATGTTGACAAGTCAGGGAGCAATAGATTTCACGACTTCCATAAGAAGCTCTTCCACCGAGGCCAGGTTGTCCTTGGTGGAAATGCCCAGAGTCCTTCCGACGTGCACAGCAATTACATCGTCGTTGTCCGGCCACTCACCCCACCGGACCCCGATGCCGACCACGACGGTATGCTCGACGACTGGGAGACCGGTTGGTTCGGCAACATATCCCGGCAGCCTGGAGCTGACGACGACCTCGATGGCAGCACGAATTTTGAGGAATTCGCCGCGGGAACCAGCCCCATTCATGCCTCTTCCATCTTTGAGGTTTCAGCGATTGTCCTCAATGAGGGCCGCATAGAGATCCGATGGCCAACCGCTCTCTACAAGTACTACCAGGTTTATTTCGCATCCACCGCGGACGGCGAATGGCATCCTCTGGGCCTGCCACTCGATTCCAGCACTGGGCTGTTCCTCGACGAGGATGCTTCGTCATCAAGGGAAAGGTACTACCGAATCGAGGTGTGGTGATCGACCCTCGTTTCCTCTGTCTCGGGAAAACCGCTGCTTGTCACTGAAAGGGATAAGCCGCGCCGGGGAAAAGAATACGGACTGGGACGCATCCGGCGCGTGAAGGCGCGGTCAGTACATCTCTGTCTTCTGGAAAGTTTAGTCAAGTCATTGCCGCGAGGCATGTCGGGAAGGCCGCGGACCACTGGGAACGCACACTGTCGCAGCCGGGGAGTGCAAGAACGACCATCCTGTCAAATCCTGGCGGCAATAACGCTTTTGAAGGCCGCCACCACGTCTGGATCAAACTGCTTACCAGCGTTGGCTTCGATTTCTTGCACGGCCTGCCAGGGAAGCTTGCCGGGGCGATACGGCCGGTCACTGACGATGGCATCGTATGCATCCGCCACAGAAATGGTCCCGATACACAACATCAGTTCTTTGCCAAGCTTCTTCGGGGCACGCAAATCAGAGAGCTCGAGCTCGCCATCCACAATGCGTTGATGGTGAAACCGCACAATGGGAATGACATCCCGCAGAACAACTTCGGCGGATTGAAGGATCTCCGCTCCTCGGAGGGGGTGCATCGCCACTTCTTTTCGTTCTTCGTCACTGAGAGCGGCCGATTTCTGAAGGGCTTTGAGACTGACCTCCACTTTCCCAATGTCGTGGAGTAATCCCCCCACTCTGACCTTTTCGACGGCACTATCCGATAACCCTAACTCGCGTACGATTTCCACGCCCAAGTCAGCCACTCTCTGGGAATGCCCAAGAACGTGCCTGTCGGTGCACTCCAGGCACTTTGTGAGCATCTCAAGAATTCCAACATAAGCCTGCTTTAGCTCTTCGGCTTGCCTCTCCTTCTGCTCGTAGAGCGTGCCGACGAGCACCGCGGCCAGAATCAGGAACGAGCCCCAGGTGGCCAGCGAGAAGTGAATATTGAGTTTCTGGCTGGCGATCTCCCTCTCGATGGCTGGGACCTTGCGGTCTGGGTCGCCTGCTCGCTTGGCGTCCTGGAGTTCCTGGGTCTTCTTGGCTATGTCACTACTAAAACTGGACGGCGCCGCAACGGCGTAAAGGGCCACCAAAAGCACTGCAAGCACGCCCACCAGCAAAGCGGTTCTTCGGCCGCAGCCCCAGCCTGCCAACAGAACGGGAAGATAGTAGAAACTCAGAAAAGGAAGCTTGTCGAAGAACACAAAGAAATGGATCAGTCCGATTCCCACCAGAATCAGCAGAACCGAAATTCTCTCCAGGTTCTCAGCGATGAACTGCCTCGTCCTTTGCATGTGACGATCTCTCTTTCCGGAATGCTACCTAACGAACAGTTCCCTTACGCGGTCTCCTCTCCTTTGGCCTCCTCCTCGGTGTCCTGGAGAGCTTTCTCAAACGCCTCAACGACCCCTACGCTGAACTGTTTTCCCTCGCCGGACCGAATCTCGGTGAGTGCCTCAGGAGGAGATTTGGCTTTTCTGGAGGGGGTTCCCGTAATCATATCGTAATAGGCGCGGGCCACGGCGATGATCTCTGCTCCGATCCTCACCGCGCCTGGTGCCGGTTCTTCTTTTCCTCCCGCAAAGTATTCGTGATATCCATCAACGATGGGCGTAACGTCTTCAAGAACTGCACTGATCGAGCAAAGAACCTCCTTTCCGCTAATGCTGTGCGCCCTGATTTTGGCCTCTGCGTCCTTCCCCAGTTCCGCAGACTTCTCTAAGATCAAGGCGCTGATCTCCTTGTGGCCAAGATCGTGCAACAAGGCGGCAATTCGGATGTTTTCGACAGTCTCTTCCGCAAGGTTCATTCGCTTTGCCGTGGCTACGGCATGTTTTGCCACTTCCTTGGAGCACCCGGCTGAGGACCTATCTGCCAGTTCAAGGTATTTGCCTAAGATCTCTACGACCCCGATATAGGAGCGGCGCAATTCTTCCACTCTCCTCTGCTTCCGCTCGTAAAGTATGCTTGATGCAATAGCGGAGAGAATAAGAAAGCTCCCCCAGGCCGCGAGGGAAAAGTGAAGTTTGAATTTTTCCTTCCCAATACTGTCCGCAACATCATGCCTCGCCGGTGAGGCGGAAGGCGTCCTCTCAAGGTTTTTTTGCTGCCTGGCGATCTCCGGGGACATTCTTCCCGGTTCCGCGAGTGAATACAGGGCGACCAACAAGACTGCGAGGATACTGGACAGGAGGGCAGTCCTTTTTCCGCAAAAATACCCCGCAAGTAATACTGGAAGGTAGTAGAAGCCGAGGAAAGCAACCTTGTGCACGACGAACAAGTGGGCTACAAGCAAGGCTAATAGAATGGCGAGAATAATAACCCGTTCCATGTAGGCTGCCGATTTGATTTGCGCCGATCCCATGTCATTCAAAGAAGACGTGACGATCCGCGCTCCACCTTTCTGCTGTGCGTTCACGGGCACCCCTATTAAATAATTGTTGATATGATACCGTTATCGGTTCAAAAAGTCAAGCGAATTGAGAAGGAAATTTGAAATTGTGCCATAAGGGCCGGGGGGCCTTGTGAAATCGGGGAGTGCGGGACAAAAAAGGGTGATTTTATGGCCGATCCAGAGCCAGGCAGCGCGCCTGGGCCGTCGGGTGTTGAGGGTTGTGTGCCGGGAAGAGCGGGCGTGGATTGAGTTCGGCAGTGGTCGGCAAGGCGGGCACATCCGGTGCATGGGAAAGGTTTCCAAGGGGTGAGCGGTAGGGACAATACAGGGAGGCGTGGTGCGGGGCTGGCTACAGCCCGTGAAGCTTCCGGAACTGTTCTTCATCGGTGCGCATCGGGCAGCGCACTGGCTGACCGAGCAGCATCATCAGCTCTTCCAGGTCAAAGATGGCGTAGTGGTCGCCGCAGACGATCATGCATTTGTGTCGGGCCTGGGCCATGGTCTTGAGGCGATAACGGCGAATGCATTCCTGGGCGATCTCCTCGCCCTCTTCACTGCGGTAGGCCAGCGTCATGTTGAACATCCCGATGGTCAGATACACATGCGCGCGGATGGCATCGACCTGCTTCTTGGGATACTTGTTGATCAGCCAACCCTGCTTCAGGTCGCGGTTACCGCAGTTCTCAATCAGACTGCGCAGGTCGTAGCGATCCATGACTTCCCGGGGCGTATGGACATGGAGTGAAGTCAGGAACACCTTTTCCTGTCCGGGCTTGTACTCATGTGCCGCCCAGCAGGTCACCGAGGTATCGCCGGAGACATACGAGGTAGAGGGCTCGGCGACGACTGCCATGTTGGCCGCAGCTTGGACGCCTGCTGCGCAGCAAAGCTGCATCAGTAGAGCCGCCAACAGCAACGATAGACAGAAACGACATCGAGTGGTTTTCATAGAAGACTCCTTTTTTTGGGTTCTTTCTGAATTTGTGTGGATCCTTCGTCCCTTTATTTCAGCTAAGGCGTTGGTGATCAGGAGATTAGGGCTAAGAGAAGCCACCCTCGCCTTATTATTACTTCTCTCTGTCCTATCCTCCTGCACCTGTGGTCCTTACAGGAATTGCTCGGTAGCCCAACCCACAGTATTTCGGAAAGAACGCTTTTTCATCATTCTCTTCCCTGTCTGTCTTCCTGGTTTGCGGTATTGCGATTGGGCGGTTCGACAGCGAGCAGATGACGCACAAAGAAGTCTTGCATGCGACGCTGGCCGTAGGATCCGCCCATGCCATGGCCGCCGCCGGGAATCACCAGAAGGTCGAAGTCTTTTCTCGCTTTGATCAGTGCATCCACCAGGCGCATCGTGGATTCGGGTGGAACATTCCTGTCCATCTCACCGACAATCAGCATCAGATGACCTTGGAGGCGATGGGCGTTAGCGATGTTGGAACACTCAGAGTAGTGCGGACCGACGGGATAACCCATCCACTGTTCGTTCCATGACGCCTTGTCCATCCGGTTGTCGTGACAACCGCACGAAGCCACGGCGGCCTTGTAAAACTCCGGATGGAAGAGAACCGCGGCAGCGGCATTCTGACCGCCCGCGGAGTTGCCGTAGATCCCCACGCGGCTGATATCAATGTACGGGTATTTCTCCGCCGCGGCCTTCATCCAAAGGATACGATCCGGGAACCCCGCATCCTTGAGATTCTTCCAACACACGTCGTGGAACGCCTTGGAACGGTTCGCCGTGCCCATGCCGTCGATCTTCACAACAATGAAGCCCAGGTCGGTCAGAGAGCTGTAGCGGTGCGACGCACTGAACGACTTCGGTACGTGAGAACCGTGCGGCCCCGCATAAACATCTTCGATGACGGGGTAATTCTTATTGGGGTCGAAATCGCGAGGGCGGCATATGATTCCCCATATGTCCGTCTTTCCGTCGCGGCCTTTGGCCACGAAGACTTCCGGTGGCTCCCATCCGCTCTCTTTAAGCTGCGAGATATCCGCCTTCTCAAGTTCGCACATCAGTTTGCCGTCCGAAGCACGCCGCAGATCATGAATGGGGGCCATATCCACGCGTGTGTAGGTGTCGATGATGTACTTCCGATCGGGCGAATACTGGATCGAGTGACTGCCGTCACCCTCAGTCAGAGCAACCAGGCCAGCTCCGTCAAAATTGATGCGGTAGAAATGAATCAGGTAAGGATCCTGGTTAGGATTCATACCGCTCGCGCGAAACCAGATCTGGCGTTTGTCTTCGTCAATCCGATCAATACCTCGCACAACCCACTTACCCTTGGTGATTTGGTTTGTGACCTTGCCTTCTTGCCCGTTAATCAAATAAAGATGCCGCCACCCGTCGCGCTCCGAGGCGTATATAATCTCCTCCGAATTCTCGAGCCAGTTCACGATCTGCAGATCAACTTGCTCTTTGTGCGCCGTCCAGATGAATGTGTCCGTCGTCTCGTCGATGATGTTGCGGGCGTTACCCGTCCGCGAATCCACTTCAATCACGCGGAATCGCTGGTGACCTCGATCGACCTTGATATAGGCAAAGTGGCGGCCGTCGCGATTCCAGCGAAGACGGGGCCTCCCGAAATCGATCCGATCCACTTCAGGCTTAAATTGCTTCTTGTTCGCTACATCAAAGAGATTCAGCTCATATGACGTAAACTTGTCACCGGGCAATGCATACGGGTGCGAATGCAGATTGGCTCGGCCGCCTCCTCGGGGCGATGATTCAATCACGTGCACCTCTTTCCGGTCCCCTGGTTCAATACGAAAGGCGACCAGAGTTTTGGAATCCGGCGCCCACTGCAGCATGCCATAGCTATCGCCGCGGCTACCGTCCTGACTCAGTTGGACTTCCGTGCCGTCGTCTTCCGATCGCGCGAAGACGTTGTGGTCCTTGACGAAGGCCGTCCATTTCCCGTCCGGGGACTCTTCGCGAGGCCGAGGGCGCTGTCTTGCCGTCTCTCCCCTCCCACGATATATCGCGGCCTTACCTGTAATTTCCGCACGCGCGGGCTTCTCCTCCGCCCGAAACACGGCAAGCACGATACCTTTTCTGTCAACGACCTCCCAAACGTGCCCGGCATAGGTATGCTGCTCGCGTCCCTCGCCGGCAGCCAGTTTGCCGTAGCTACGACGCCGACCGCTGCTGTCGAGCCAGAACAGTTCGACCTCGCCTTTGGTCCGGTTCACGAAGGTCACCGCGGTTTCTGGTCCCGTGCGTGTGCTCGCGCGGGGCGCGTTGGGGCCGGGAAGCGCGGAAAGCCTGTCTTCCGTGACGGGCCCTCGGTCGTCGAGTCGGCGCAGTTCGTAGGTCCGAAGATCGCAGTACCAGCGGTTGCCTCGGGCACGAAATGTGAGCGCATTCTCCCCGAGATCGAACGCCACCTCTTCGAGCGGCAAGCGGTCGGCACGGACATCCTCTACACCTGCATCGTGAAGCGCCTGCGCCAGACGTTTGTGGTCGAACGCCGGTTCGCGGGCTCCCTTGACGGCGTCCACGATAATGAACTCGCGCGCGCCGGCCCGTAAATCGTTGCGATACCAGAAGCGCGTGTTGTTTGCGAACCAGTGCGGGTTGATGCTCGTCTTGTAAACACCCTTCGACGAGCGTCGTCCCCTCCGGCGTTGCTGCGGCGACTGAGTCTCGTCAGGGAGAACGAGAGCATTGACTCCCGTTTCACCGCCGGATGCGGCCACCGTTGCGTGACCGTCGCTGGCTGCGGCGTCGCGGTATGGATGCGTCTGCGCCAGACCGGACGCCAACAGGGAGATGACAACGCCCGTTACTATCAACGCTATCAACGAGGACTCTGTTTTGAAAAGACACTTTCTCGTGCTCGTTGCTGGATCGTTCTTTTGCATGTGTGACTACCTCACGCAGTATCTTTGTCTTGTCGACGCCTCAATATTCGGACACGATCTCGTTGTCGTCATCGGGCCCTCCGGGTCAACTGGCGGTCGCGCGGATGGTATCCGGGCCCGGACTCAACGAGACCGTCATGAATGGGATTTGCCAGGCGGACGCATCGCCCACCTCCGAATCGCGACCAGATCGCACGGATCAGATGTCGCATCGAAAACCTGCCCGGATGTGCCCAACGGCATTGTCTATTTCTGGTAGCGCCAGTCCACTTTACCTTTATAGGCCATCGTCTCATCCACAAGCGCGAAGAGTCCTGGGTCGTATTCCTTCAGCATCTCGCGCGTGGTGATCGGGTGGTCAGCGTCATTGGGCGGCGCCCCCACGCCTACGGCGTCGAAGTAAGCCAGCACGCCCTCAGCCCAGTATTCGACGAGGTCATGAACGGCGGCGGTGCCCTTCCACAAACCCTTGCTCATGGCACTGTCATGAAGTTTCTTGAGCTTCTCATCAAAGCGGATGTCCATGCGCTGGACCCGCAATTCATACTGCTGTACGCGCCGCTTTCTATTGTCCCAGTTCGGGTCGACCGGGCGCGTGCCGGTCACGTAATAGAGCGCCTTGGCAAACACACGAATGACCTGGCATTCGGTGGCGTAAGGATCTCCAGGGTTGCCCAGCAGGTTTTCCTGGCCGACGACCAGCAGCTTAGTTTCCGGCGAGTAATCGAGGAAACGTGCGGTGTGATCGACGTTTTCGATCCCCAGGTTTTTACATTCAGGCAGGTCAGATAGTCTCTCATGGGGCCCCAACACCACCAGTTTCACACCGTCGGCGCTGAGTGCCTTTAGGATGTCGTGGCGATAGGCGAACATCTTGCGGATTGTGTCGTTGGCCTTGAGCAGGGCCTCGTCACTGGCCTCCCGCCCGAGAACGGTGAACTCGCGTGCCCAGGTGAACTTCGTGTAATAGGGATCGATATTGAACTTGGCCGGCGGCGCTTCGACGTTGGGCAGGGGTTGCAGCCAACTGTAACGCCAGTCCTGATCGGGGCTCAGGTTGAAAATGCTCCTGACCAACTCGTAGCCCTCCGGATCATAGATCTTGAGCTGCTCGCGCCCGCCGATGGGACCGTGATTCCAGTTGTTGATGCGATTGCAGTCGAAGTAGGCCTGGGCGATCTCGGCCCAGTACTCGGCCGAGTTGGAGCCGGCATAGGTGTCCTTGAAAAGACCCTTGGCGACCGCGTTGCGGTAGACCGCGTTCATGCGGTCCCTCCACGTAGGGTCTATCCTTCTCAACGTGCTGTCGATGGTATGGCAGAATTCGTGTACGGCGATGCTCTCGTCGTCATATCTATCAAGGGGCAGACTCAACAGATTTTCTTCGCCGAAGCTGGTGGGGAAACCGCCCGTGCCACGCACACGCTTGTTGAAGTAATCCGGGTTGCGCGCGTTTCTGTTTTCCGGCAGGTCGGTATAGACCTGGTCTTTCCCGATAATGACCAGGTACATGCCGCGATCGACCATCGCTCCGAGGACGTCGGGCCGCCCGGCCAGCATGTGCGCGACGATGTCATAGGTGCGCTGCAGTGCTAGGTCCGCCACCTCGGCCGCGGCCACGACTGGCATACCCTTGACATCAATGTACTTCTTGTAGAATTCGCGAGCCACGTCCCTGTCTCTTTCGCGGACCTTCTCGAAGAACGATTCGGGCGGAGCGGCCACCGCCGGGTAGTCTGTAGTAGCGCCGGGCTGGGCCTGGGCGCGCCCGCCGACCATCAGGGCGGCGAACGCAACAGCAATGATGACCTGTTTTTTGAGTCTCATTTCTAAGGCCTTTCTCCAATTCCCACTAACAACAAAAACGATATTGCGAAGGCTCTGACCATTTCGGTGTCTTTCTTTCCAGGTTCTCCGGTGGACTCCTGAACGGGAGCCTCGTGTCTGAGCTTCGGCGCATGCTCGCGACGTCGTGCGGCATGAACTCCGCGACGAATCCAATGCCTCCAAGTAGAATAGGCATGCCTCAGTCAAGCGTCAAACGATTTTCTGGATGGGATACCCAACAACCGCCTGAAGGGAGTATATAGGCCAAGCAGCCACTTGTGTCCGAGTTGAAGGTCAAAGCTGGTCTAGCCTATGTTTGTCAGTTGTTGTTGTAACTCCTTGATTTGCAAGGGGGCGATTTTTAATTTGTCATTACATTGCCTTTTTCCTTGCTGCTGATCGCGTCTTTTCTCTGATTGAGCCGGGGGGCTGAAGG